>Ga0247810_10000182_pt1 | contig 99498 bp, 87 predicted proteins | sample UWRJL119311C1_FD_179918 | JGI IMG/M metagenome (GOLD analysis project Ga0247810, IMG submission 179918) | Plant litter microbial communities from Arlington Agricultural Research Station in Wisconsin, United States - UWRJ-L119-311C-1 | ecosystem: Environmental > Terrestrial > Plant litter >...
TCTTTATATCTTTAATACTTTTTTTTTTTTTTGTTTTTTGTTTTTTTAAGATAGTTTTTTTTTTTTTTTTTTTTTTTTTTGTTTTTGGGGGGGGGGGGGGGGGGGGGGGGGGGGTAACTTGGTGATTGAATCTTCTTAGGCTCAGCAGGCTTTTCTGTTAACAATATTCTAGAGATAACATTGTTTGAAGAAGCTCCACTGAATATTGAAATTGAACATTTACTTACTGACTTGTGCAAGAAGCTTATTTTCGGCTAGTTGTTGTTGGTGTCTAAAGAACCAGGGTGTGTTGACATGATTCAGACTGTCAGTATAGCATGCATCTATATTATGCATCAGCATTGTTCAATGACCGAGGAAATCTGAACCTTTATACTCACAGGCCTCCATAATAACCATATTGCCTTCAAGGTCTTCAAAGATCTGAAACTTCAGAAGTTGAGGCTCCATCATTTTAACCACGACAGCAAAGTCATTTAGACTCTCCCTAAGCTGTATAAAGCGTCAAAAATCTTTATCCTAGCAAGAAATTGATCTGAACTGCTCACCTCTTCTGCTTTTCCTTCAGCGGCAACAAAGGTTCGGGTGATGTAAATATCACCTTCATAAAGCTCCTCAATTCCACTAACAGGATTCATCTCATAAAGCTCCTCAATTCCACTAACAGGATTCATCTCATTAATAGCTTCTTCCTGGTTCTTATTTTCCTTTCCTGTTTCATGAGTGTGAATCGCAGTTTGACATTTCGGACTGTTTGCCAATGGTTGATCCAGTAGTTGCTGAACCATTTTGTCAATCTTGAAAGGGCTGCAGTCGAGATTTCGTGAAATCTTTGTTTTGGTTTTGAAAGGCCGAGATTTGGTGAATCAGGCTGTCACCTTTGGCGTTGGCGGCGTTGCTAGAATATTCCCCTAATATAGAGGTGTTGCCTAATTCGGAAACATAGTGACAAGGGGATGAATATGATATATTGCATGAGTAAGAAGGCCAGGGTATCAGTACTCTCCTAATGAGAATGTGCTAAGTGAAAATTCTCAAAACTCCTGTAAAATTCTCTTCATACTTCTTCCCAGAAAATCGACCTTGTAGCAAAATCGAACAGACCTGCAAATATAGACATGTTTCTGTTCTCTGAATTCCTAGCTGCCTTACAAGCAAGCAAAGTGTGGCATCGGGTAACTAAGCCAGGTAGTTTAGTTTTGAATTATAACCTTTATTTCGCACACATCAAAACGTCTATACTAGCTAACCAGAATAATAGTCCATTATCGTCCATAGACTAGACTAAATGTACTGAGCAGCTGAAGATAAAATGTAAGATTCGTCTTACGGTCTGAATTAGAAGATTTCTCAGTAGAGTGGTGTATCATTCTGGAAAAGTAATCCATGATCATCAAAAGGAAAGCTGTAACCGTAATTGTAAATCTCACTACTCAAATTGTGCTTTAGAATTGAATATATACAAACTCGAAAACCACACCGTCTTGTCATCATCTATCCCAACCACTGTTGGGCATGTCTCGTTTTCAAGATGTGAACTCGTGACCTAACTAATAGTATACTGGGAGTTCCCTCCAGCATTCCCCCATCCTTCGGTTGCGAGGACTTGATAATTCATAGTTCCAAGATTCAATCCCAGCTTAGCCCACGCATTGAAATGATTCGCGGTGTTAACGGTTCCGCTGCCAGCTCGTTTCTGCTGTCGAACTGAAATATACTGCCAAAACGTCGTCGTGCCTGAAATAGATGGCTGATTGACTTGCTGATGTTTCCAGATATCGTAGGTAGACCCATCACTCTCCACTGTACCGACTTTAGTGCCTTGGGCAGCTCCACCGGAATTGCTGTATTCTTGAATGTAGTACTCGATCAAGGGGTTGGTAGACCACTTTAAAGACGCACGTTAGCTTGATACAGGTAGGAGGGATTAGGACCTCAAGATGTGATGGAAATTATCTATCCGTGTGAGAGTTCACATACGCCATAGACTGAGACAAGAACGGTACCAGCAGTCGCTGAAGTGGTACCACTGAAGGTGATGTTCCTAAAATAGAAGCGTCAATAAGTGCACGAAGAAATATGAAATAAGTTTTCAGCAAACAGAATACAAGAGTCTTGCTTACCTATTCGTTCCCTTTGTCCAGCCTCTCCCCACGACGAAGTCCTGTGCTCCAGAAAAGGAGACTGAATAACCATTCGATGCGGATTGGAAATTGACGTTACCCCCAGTCTTGTAATTCTGGGTGTAGTCTTGGCGGCGAGCAAGATTGTCACCTCCGATATCAAAGTCAGGAAGATCTTCAATACTTTCACTGGCAGTGGTAGTGGGGGCGGCAAGCGTCCCAGACCCAGAAACTGCTGCGAGAGCGAGAGCAAACTTAGTGAATGAAACCATGGTGTGATAGTTGAGTTCTGCCGGTTTTATGCAAGTCTTGATGATGATTGATATCTATTAAGAGAAGGGAAGATAGCCAACTCTTGTCTTATATACCTCCATTCCTTCGTTGCTTTTTGGATAATCTTCCAGGAGTATATGACCATCATCAATACGGAACAATGTGAAATCAGGCAAGTGGATCCAATTCGTCAGGATTACGCAAGTATTGAAAAGGCATTAAATCTGAAGCATCATCTGCCTCTTACAAAGAATTTACCCTATGAATTCCAGGGGAAAGCAACACTGGAATCAAGCTTCCGCCATGCCAGAATAAGCTTTAACAAGCTTTTGCCCAGGACGGGATTCTGGCTAATATCTGTGATGGAGGGAGAAAGTGCGGGGGAGGCGCGTTACTTATTCTGCCAGATTACCCAGCCTCTCACGTCATGAGCTTAAACGAAATGATTGATGAGTAGGTGGGTATCTTTGTCTTATGCGAATGGCTATTTTGCGCTAAGCAGCGATGCTGTTTCATCGTCCTAATCTTCCCTGTTGGAGTTATTTAAGGCGCCCATTAATGGACTATTGTGTCATTTTCACGAACGAATTGGTTTTCATATGTTCATATTACATGCAATAAGTCAAAATGCTACCGGGGGGGATGGTTTAGTGTTTACTAAGTCCACACGCACTTCATTCCACTTCTGATACATGATTCCGGGTCCGGGGATATTCGTCGTGGCAGTGTCATGAGAATCTCCCCAGGTAAGAAGTGCCGACATCCATCCTGCTCACATGCGAACACACGCCAGTATGAGATTCGAGGCTATTTCTTTCCTTGGGTATTTACCATTCCTGCCGATCCTTTTGCCGTAAATGGGCTTTCAGTCCGTGTGAAGCCTACTCGAAACGAGAGACTTATGGTTTCGCTGAGACCAACTAAAATATCAGCGCCAGACTCAACATTTATACTAATGTAAAAATGTCGAAACATTTTCAATCATAAGCTAAGATCTCTTTGACATCCACAACACTCGTAATTACTTCCACAGCATTCCGCAAACGTATGAGATAAGAGGACGGGCAAGAAGGGGCCCCAATATATCACTAGCGCCTGGTTTCGGATTGATGGAAGACTTCATAGAGATTTAGATGACACGGAGAAATAGATGGCTTAGTGAGAAAAAAAGAGTTGACCTCATGACTACCAGTTTGCGTCCGAATTGTGAAGTGATTACCAGCTAAAAGTCATTATCACATTGAGGTCACCGATGTTTAGATTGCTAGCATTCCTAGTATATAATACATTTCCCAGTCCAATTGGAAAATATACTGTTCTCATAATCAAATGGTTTCACACTTGAGATCGTTGCAATCTCTGTCTTGCAGTTTATTAGCCTTGCAATTTTTCTGTGTTATGTATACCAAGTGAGTTTCTACTTTTTTGTTCTCCTTTCACTTTACAAAATAACAGAGTATTCGCTGTATTATTGGAAGGATTTCTGTTTTTTTCAGTAATATTATCTTTACAGAGTTTGTAAAATGCCTGCGTATTGGAGATATTTATGTCTAGCAAATGAGGTTTAATCATGTAGCTAAAATTCATAATTCCTTAATCTATTTATTAGAAAGCTGTGCTCGGATATCGGAGCTCTATAGTCTACGCCGTAAAAACTAAGTTTACATCGTACCAGGTTCAAAAGCGGCAGCGATGCTGATTTGACCATTGCAACGTGCTTGCGGAGGTCCAAACCTATCAAAAGTATTCTCTTCTACTTCACGCACATCCTCTGAATCATCATTTTTCTTCCTTTTGGGCCACCGAGCTTCATATGTCAAATCTCGACCCTGAATTATCATGACCAGGTCAAATTCCACCTTATAATATGGCATTTTTGGCCCGGAATCAGAGATGCATTCTTTCAAAAGTCCTTTTGTTTTCAAGAAAGTCATGTCAGCCACAATTCGCCCTGCAACCTTAGCACCTGCTTCCAAATGTTAGCTGGCTGTAAATATCGAGTTGCCTTATATTGGTTCTTTGAGATATTACCTTTGTTCTTCCGGTGTTTTCTTTTATAATGCGGCTCATGCCTGTTATCAGACACGAAAAGAACTTCTTCACACTTCAGCTCAGTTTGATCTATCGGGAAAATGTGTTCAACATCGATAGGAAATTCCTGATATGGAGGAAGTTCATCATCCTAATACTGTTATAAGTATCAATTCAAGCCATCCTAGTGTGAATATATACCTTTTTGATTAACCAATTGATTGTGTTTTTCACATAAACCAGCCCGTCCACAGGATCTCTTGTACCTTTGACACGTTTGAGCGCAGGATATGTCTTGTTATCCTTTGGTAATGTCTGCAAGAACCCATAGCTCGAGAGAATCTTTCGTGCTGGACCTTTTGATTTGTTTGAGGCCCTAAGCACCGCACCATGAGCTATCGCAGTGACTCTAGGACCGATTAGCATTTGGTATCTCATCTAGAATCAACATGACTTCTTACGGTATTGCATCCCTCATATCCATGAGGCGAATGGGATATTTTAGATTAGGATATGTTTGAGAAAAGCCATTTAACTTTAACTTGAGAAACTCCTTCAACGAGGGGGATCCCGAAAAGCCTCCGACAAGCATCACTTTCTACAGAGAGAGGAGGTTAGACTGAGGGGTTTTACTTGAGATTTACTTGAGCGAGTCATATCATCTTACCGTTAAACTTGCGGTACGTTCTTTGCCTTCGATAGCCCCTTCAAGCTGACCTTTCAGCAAGTTCCATATTCCATTCAAAACTGGAGCATAAATATCATTCCAATCATTCCTATGGACTTATAATTAGCGTGGGGCTAAAAACTTTTTATCATCATACCTTTTAAATATAACACTCCCATTAATGAACCCCTTTGCAGGATTATGCTTGAGGCCAGTTATGTTGACATATTCCTTTCTGATATTCCTGGGTGTGATATCTAGAATTCTCTTTCGTACATTCTCAAAATCGGCTACTGCGACCTCGACCAGACTCTCGACAGTATGGGACCCAACGTTTAGATCTGCTTCCTCGCCTTTGAGTCGACTCATCAGATGTTTTCGAAAATTTTCGTTGAGGTAACTTGACCCAAGTAGATCACCTATTTTGCGATTATTCAAAGGAACGAGTTTGAATTTAGGAATTCATACCTTTTGGCTCTACTACCTCACGCGCCAGTCTAAGTGGATAATTGTCTTTGACTCTGTAGGTGGTAAGATCAACAGTTCCACCTCCAGCATCGACGATCACAAATACCTCGCCCGGCTACAATTCACGCAATTAGTTTGGGTAACAGACCTTTACCATGTATATATAAACTTACATTGAGCTGATTGTCTACACTTAACGCGTATGAAGCTGCAGCTTCTGGCTCCGAGACTAGGAAAAAATTCTTCATCGATCCAAATTCAGATCTCTCTACTGCATTACTCATAGCAGTTTGCATCTTGCGACAAGCATCTGACTTCCAAGCATTTGGGACACAGAGAACGTGCTCTATGGTGCAGTCTCCAGCCATATTATGGGAATTGATCAGTTGGTGTTTCGTATGCCTGAACAATTGAGTGAGATAATCAGCAATAATATCTTCATCTTCTTTAATTATGTTTCTCGCTTTGAGTTGCTGTATAATTGGCCTGAGATGTCTTCTAACAGTTACTGTCTCTTCACTCTTGTCTAGCTGTGTCAAAACTATTAATTGCAGTTCTGTTAAGATCTCTAGAGTGGGTGAAACTTGCTATGAGCTTAGACCTGGCGATAACTTTAATGTCAGATGCGTCATGTTCAGGATCTTCTTCAGCATTCGCTCTACGAGCTTGCATGAGAATATCATAACCCCAATACGGCAGGTTTGCATCTATCTCGTCTCCCCGCACATCAACATCCATTTCATCAATGGGAAAATCGTAAATACCCAAAGGGTCATCATCAACGTCATCATCGTCAGTGTCGCCTTCAGTATCACCAGCTACGATATCATCTTCTTCGTGGTGCACATCCTCCATTACACTCTGCTGAGGTATATCCTCATCTATCTCAACGCTTTCATTTGGAATTTGTGCCACTAGATAAGCGCTTTCCGTCGGCACCTGCAAACTCTTCTTTTGGAAAATCATTGGATCTTCAGGAAAGTTTGATATAATTTTAACCTCAGATATAGTTTCATCGGTCCGTGTAGCGAAAGCTACAGAAGAAAACGTTGTTCCAAAGTCAGTGGCTACTATCAAAGTTTTAGATTTCTCCAAAGCTTCTAACGAGTCCGATGGATCCTGTTCCGGGAGATCAAGTTCCATCTGGTCTTCTAACATCGATGGGTCGTCAAGTACTTCCCTGAAGCCGAACTCTGCTGGTGTTGGGTTTCGTAGAGTTGAAGTTGACGCGACTGACGCCTCACGATTGATAGCCGCCGTCCACTTGTTTTTGATCCCTCGCCCTGTCTGCATCTGTTCCTTCTTTGCAGCTTTAAGTCGATCCTGGAATGACAGCATCTCTACTACCGGTCCTATTACGAAAACACGTTGGTATGAGTTTGATGAACTCGAACATACGCTGGCAATTAAACAAAACTGTGCCTTGAGTTTTCGAGTCTGGGGTAACTCTTGAAAGAAGTAGAGCAACTATTCAACAACTGTTCGAGGCGCATACTAGAGTTTCAATTCCTGAAGGTTGCAACCTTAGAGCATGTCAAAGCGGTTATTCTCACCCCACCAATGTCGCAAGACCACTGGCAAGGTATCCGATTGGGGATGGAATCCCAAGGCCCTGGTTCAGCCGTGATAAGAAACCTTTTTCGACAGGGCTACAATACATCTAGTCGTCAATATTGGTGACAACATGCATATATATGCAAGTGATACGGGCTGTGTTAATATACTCCACACACCATGACAGCCACCAACCAACCTTGACAACCTAAACTTATTCTAACCTCCATTACGACAATAAAAATAATCCTTTGATAGAACTGCCTTAGGATTTCAGTCATGGCAAAGAAGAGAAAGCGATCACATGCGGCCCAGGGAACTCCAAAGCCGTCCCTCTGGACTGCTCAAGAAAAGGCTACTCTGTACGGATGGCTCGACTATTGCGCAAAGGTTGTCGAATATGACAAGAATGATTTTCTAAGCACGGTGAGCTTCAAACTTGAAGATGAGGGCATTCAAAGTCATGACATCAGAAGAATCACCGATAAGTTGCGACGAGATTGGAACAGCTACGGTATGGCGAACACGACATTCGATGATATCTTCAAAATCGGCGCTGCAATCTTTGAAAGATTTAGTGATCAACAGAAAGAAGATATTGCGATAGCGAAGGAACGATTCATACGTGACAATATGAGTACAACGCCGGCAAGACGTCTTCGCCGTGATCGAGCCTCGACCCAAATGCGATCGATGTCTCGCACTCCTGCTCAGAGTTCCCAGAATGGAACCCCCAGCTTAATTAAGAGGGAGAGGGAAAGCAAACATCATGGTAGTCCAGCATTGAGAACATATGGCAAAGACCGAAGGCGGAAGGTCGATCAAGCGCCAAAAGTAGCTGACAGCGGCAAAACGCAAAGCAAGAACTCGGCGTTTACAGTAAATACCATTTCCTCCCTTATTATGCAAGCAAATACTTATATCTGTGTTCTAGAAGCCCCTAAGAGTAAATCTGAGGTCGGAATTTGATCCTCCCCGTTCACCAAGCAAAAAAAGTTTAAGAGCCCACATTCCTTCTCCCACGATATCAGTAGTAAAGGATAGCGAGGACGGCGAGGACGATATAAGTGCACATGGAGTCCAATCAACTGGGGGAGATCATGGAGCAGTAGGAGAACCCGATCGAGACAACCCAGACAAGTCTTTCTTCAACACTTTGATAAAATTATCGCCTGCATTTGAACGGCAACAATTCTGCATCTCAGATTGTCTCTTTAAGCAAAATTTTGAGGGATTAAAGCCTGGAGAGATTATGTGCAGCAAATGCAGGAACTGGCAGCATTATTCTTGTATTGGGGTCGAGATTGGAAAGGCGCAAATACCAGACTTGGGACGCCAACCATATCACTGCGACAACTGTAACTCAATTTCTCACCAGCAATGGATCAGTTATGCTACAAATACATCAGGTATAACAGAAAGTCTTCGCTATAAGCTAGAGACTGCTCTTTTGGAAATAAGCTCCCTGAAAGAAAAGTTATTTCAAAAGGAGAGTGATTTTGAGGAATATAGGACAGAAGCGCGAAGAATTGAAGACTTCTCTCGCCATCAAAATTCTGTACAGGACCGGATAGACCATATTTATCAAGGAGGAAATAGCAGCCAGAGTGTTGAGACTTTGCTTCAAGAACGAGAAGAGCACATCAAGAAACTAGAGAAGAAACTCAGCGACCGGCGGAGTTTAGGACGATTCGCTAGACTTTCCAGAGATGACCGAGAGGCTTTCGGAATCGAAGTTAGTAGTCACGAGGGTATTTCGAAAGTTTATGATACCGCAAAACAGTTTGCGTTGCAATTTGAGCCCCCAAGACAACACCCGCTCCCAAAACTTGATCAACATCCGGAGCTGAAGATACTGATATCCTCAGGGCTGAGACTTGAGGGAAATGGCGGGGAGTACTCTCACTTATTTAAAAGTCTAAATACCCAGGAGGTGTTAAGATCTCTGGTTACTTCAGGACTTTTCCACTGGGTATTTAGCACGGCTTTCCCTATCTTTGCAGGCCGAGAGGATGCATTTTTAATGAAGTATAGAGAATGTCTTCTACAGCAAGGTAAATATACCGAGAAGCATGGTAAGGTTTTTAGTTTCTGACATCGTAAAACAGATGGACCTACCACAGTCAGAAATTTGGACTTAGCATGCTACCACTCTATCATCCGTGGGACAACCTTTCACCAAAAGTACATTATACCCGAGGCTGAGAAGCTGGCTGTCAGGTTTTCTCGAGCTTTGGCACCCCTCTTCTCAGAGACACCAAACAGTGCGACAGAGTCGAATTGGGATGGCTTTTCAACTTGGGGCGAGACTCCAGAGAAGTGGGCTGAAAGACGCAGCTGGCTGTTTGAGTTGTTTCAACAAGCCCTAGAGCTTAAAGCTGAGTCATGCTTGAATACAGAGGAGTACGAGATGGTCATCTATCAGTCAGGGACTAAATATGATGAAAACTACATGAGCGTCGAAACAGAGGATGGGATGGCTGTTTCCAGTATTCAGCATGGTGAAAGTGTTGTAAAAGTCTGTGTTGAAGCGGCGGTGTTTTCTTTTGCGAAAGCAAAGGTGCTGGATGAGGGTAGTTTGGGGCCAGAGATGCTGTCTTCTAATTTCATTCAGAGAAATAGAGAGCAGAGGCTTGCTTCCCAGGTCTTGCTCAGAGCAGTTGTAATTCTGGCTTAACTAGTCGACTAATCGACTATAAGTACTGGAAATGAAGAAGAAGCAAAGCAAGAAACCTTCGAAATGAGATGTGATCTGCTATGATCAGAGTAGTATAGAAAAGTCGAAGAGCACTGTAGCAAGTACACCTAAATTGTTTACATTGTCTATGAATTTAGTGAACGTGCACGTGCCAACTGACGTTTTAATGATGCTTTAATCTCTCCAAGTGGCGTAGTTTCCAATCATGTACTCATCGGCTATTTTGTCTTGCTTCCTATACTCCTCTATCTGATCGACAATCTCGGTCACATCTTTCCAAATCCTTTTCCTATTTTGCAAGCCCTTCATGTTCTGCCAAACCTTCAGATTCTCATAAAGCTTCTTCCAATCAGTCTTTCCCGGATCCATTCTCCTGGCCTCAAAAAACCACGGCATGTCGACTTGAATTCTCTGCCGGAAGACTGAGTTGGGAAGTGGTGAAAAGGCCCGTGAAACAAGCCGCATGTTTGTGATATCCCTGGAAGACAATATGTTCAAAGCAATTATCATGTCCAGTAGATCAGGTGACAAGGAAGCCGCAAAGGGGTCACTAGAATTGGACTTGACGATGCCCCAGAAACTTACATCGCGAAACTGCCTTTTTGATATGCAGCTGCTGATCAAATGGGCAAAACTTGGGATTGCAATTGGATTTGCCACTAGATATTCCGACCCTCGTTGATGTCTCCAACGTGGCCCCGTGTTGATCTGAACCGCGAATGAGGGAGTGAGTCCATGAGTGAAAGAAGCGGATGGGTATGGTAGAAGCTTATTTCTGTTAAAATAAAACGCGATTTCAGGGATTGAAGATAAGGATATACCTCACGCCAACCAACAAGTCCATTAATATCCACTTTCAGGAAGCGGTCTCTCGATATGATTTTGAATATCTCGAAACACGTCGGGTGAAAAGGAAGACCAACTTCGTCAAATGAACCCTGTACTTGTTAGGTGCTTCGCTGATACACATGGAATGGCAAAGAGTAGTTACAAACATCAGACATAAAATTTCTGGCCCAAAAGGTCTCTGCATCATGTCGTACAGGATGAGCTCGATTGAGTTCACCATCAGTCGCAGATCCATCGCCTGTCCCCGTCAAGAAGTAACCAGTCTCGAATTCGAATTCTTGATCATCTGGTTCTGGCTTCCACCCAGGCACCATATGCTTAGAAAGTAAACATTGGATGGCTCTGCACCCAGCCATCTCCTGTACACTTATGTTGTATCCGGAATAGCCCCCTGACCATGAGCAACCAGGACCGGCGAGATGCTCCAGATCATCATCCACGGCCGCGTTATCTCGTTGAAATAGCTCGCATCCTGAACCTTCGCCGCAAAGGTCCTGCACACCAGCGCCTACCCAACTACTTGCCCATTTGGTTAGCTGAATGTTGTTCTTCAACTAGTCAACGAGAAACTCCTGGTATTAGAGATGTAGTCTTCAACTCGTATGCAGTGATTTATGGAGGAAAAGTGAGCATTTACCCCCGCTCCCAATTATAAAAGTGACTCCAGGCAGCGTCTTCCGCTTCGTGTTTCGCACGTAATCTAGCAATTGCAAAGCTCACACCACAGAGCTGGCAATATACCTCACAGTTAGACATCGCTTACGAGTAAACACCAAGTGCGAAGAAAAATATCAATAATTCATACGAGCACAATGGGCTATGGAATGATCCGAGGTTGGCGGGTTGGTACAAAGTGTGGGTCTATCTCTTGGCATTATGATTTGCTTATACTATACTTATTGTCAACTCGGATGTTGTGCCTTAAATCAGAAATGCACTCAGAAACATTATGGCACTATAGCATTTCAATATAACCGTAGCATTTGCCACCCGAAACCAAATCTCCTATCTACACAACAAAGAATTCTGTATTACAACTTCATAATCATACATCTTTAGAACAATTATATTCAGCCAGTTTATGTCGTTAGTACCAAGTGTATCCCCTATTCTTCCTATAGAATATTCTATTTCGCATGCAACCGAAGAACTCCCGCAATAAGTATGCCGCTAGTTTTACTTTGAACCTCCAAGTGAAAGAAAAGGTAAATTTTCAAACACGAAAGAGAATCACGAATTGATGTTCTTTTTCAGTGATCCCAGATGTCCTATTTTATGTTCATGTGCGTCTTTCATATCTTCTTCCGGAACACCATCAGGCAATGTCGCCGTACGGATAGGTTTTGGCCCTGAGGTTTCACTAACTACAGTCAATTTAAGTTTCACGAGAATAGAGAGGGAGAGCTTACGAAGTATTGGGTAAAATTTGTGGTGTAGTTGAAGACGCAGTATCAAGAGCAGCGTTTGCCTCTTCTGCGCTCCCTGGTGTGGAAGGTGTCAATTTGTATTGCTCCGCTTTGACTTTTGCATCAACTATCTCCTTGAATTTGGCACTTTTGCTTGTCTCTGGTTCATTCTCAACAGGATATTCACCACCAGATGGATCGCTAGATTTAACGCCAGCCAAATCATCATCTTCATCTTCGTTATCACGACTACTCTTAAAGCTGCTAGCTTTACTGACATCTGCACTGGCGGGAGTTTCAGTCCTAAGTCCAAGGTTCTTGCCCTTGTCAGGTGTTTCTTTGTTACCACCTTTCCAATCCGCAGGTGCCATTTGTTGGACTGGGGAATTGATACTTGGTTCGCGGATGACATCTTCCTTCGATTTGCGTCCAGGCTCAGGCTCATATACCTTCCAAACCACAGCAAGCTTGTCAAATGCTCGAGTACCCTTTCTGCTTGAACCCTTGAGACCATCCATCTTATCCCATTCAATTTGGAAAACCCCATTATCATCAGCGTTACCACCTTGTTCTGGACCGTTGCCTTCAAAGTATGTGTTGAACCAGACATGTGCCACCGCCGTAACCATTGTATACCCCATGGTAGCCTTGTTACGACGCTCAAAATCGAGATTGATATCACTGGTCGGAAGGATGACCCGACTGGAAGGTTTGAAGATGACCGCATCGCCTCCTTCTTCTTCTCCAACTGCCTCCGAGGAACTAGATGTGGTACTAGTCTGTGATTTTGAAGAGAGCGGCGTGATATCTCCGCTCTTCTTGATCTTAGATTGTACAGAATGAGATTTCGTTGGTATCTGCTTGCTCTCATTCATGCCATCAAGCTGACCCGGCTGAGCAATCGTTTTGGCTTTCTCAGGGTGTGGCTTTTCGTCCCCTCCAACTTGTTCTGGACTGGTGAATTCCGGTACCTTTTCTCGATTCTTCAATGCATCTTTCACACCAGTTTCAGACGGCAATACTGGGGCAATAATGACTCGCTCCTTCCTTGTAAATACATGGAATTGCTTGATAGTCTTGCCTTCATCAACATAGCCTTCGACCTGGACTTTGACACCATCTCGCAATCCCCAAACATGGACCTCCATTATTTCGACTTGGCGCTCGACGTATAGCTTTCCACCCTTCGTCCATCGACCTACATAGCCCACCCAGCGTAGCTGACTGGGAATACTTACACCTTGTCCAAAGCCGGGCCGCATACGCCGCTCTGTAAATCGTGCCAGTGCATCCTCAGGGGTCCATCCACATTCGCTGATCAGATAACTGCACGCCATCGTTCCACTTCTTCCCTTTCCCGCCTTACAATGTACAACCACGACCCTTTTCTTTTTCTCCTCCTCTGTTCCCTCCCCATCAATACCGCTTAACCATCTCTTCATTCCGGCCATGGCCATTCCCACCACGCGAAATGGAGGGGGATGATGATCAGGCCAGGGATAATGGAACACTCGTCCATAAACTGCATCGTCAGGATATCCCGTCCCCTCAGCACGAAACTCCCATATAGCCCAATGCTTTCCATGCCTTTCGTCTAGGAATTTAACCAGTTGATCGAGAGGGTTTCGGTATGCGCGTTGAGGATAAGTTCCCGAGGGGCCGGAGGTTGCTATTATCTGGGATGTTACGTAGCAGAGATCGAGATTCGCTTCCGGATGGGGGTTTCGCGGGCCAGCAACTATGTGCCGCAGGAGAGAGGTCACTTTATCCATGGCTTATCGTTTCGTGAATTGTAGGACGTGGAAGGAAGATTTTGTTGTTGATACACTTATTTGTATAAGGCTTGAGCTCGACGTCATCATTGTGGGGAGCTTTTCACCAATTCTGTTTCTTGAAATTGCACAGCCACAGCTGCTCCGTAAAGTGATATTCACCTTCACGTGGAATAACATGTCACATTTCTCGAGCATCACGCGCTGTCAGACCATAGGCTATTTTTGATTAATTTGCATAGGGTTCCTAATTGCAATCGTAAATTTGCGCAAGTTCAATGAACACATGGAAGTTCGAATATACCTTATCCTAGCCCAAGCCCCTGGCTGATCTAAGTGCTAAACGAGGAAATAGGGGTCCTGATGTGGAAACACTTTCCCCGCAAATCCAGGTTGTGCCGCAAGAAATTCTGAAAATTAGTTCGCCAATTGCGAGTATGCATATTAGAGATGAGAATAATTCCCGAGAAACTGAAGTCGCATGCTTATTTCACAGTTGTACTTCTATGCGTCTTCTAGCGCTTTGTAAGTAATTCCTAGGAGTCATCCCGTCAGCTGTTTAAAAGTCAAGTTAGGTAACTGTGGTACGACGAAATAGCATACAGAAACGAGAAAGGGAATGCGATAGCTGACAAGAAAAGTCTCTTATTCGGTGCTTCTAATGTTGATCGAAGGTTTCATTGCGCGCGAGAACTCAAAGTCAAGGACAACATATTTCCACCAAGATGTAACACAAACATACCCAGTACCAAATGGGCACCTGTATGCGAAGATTAACAATCTATTACTTCACACTGACATATTTAAGCCCAATATTCAAGTCCGTGACATGTATCTATAGCGTTATATGCCAGTTAGGGAAAAACTTGGAGGCTTCTGTCGGATGGTTCCTACTTCCCACCAGCATCCAGCTCCTCAATTGTTTCTAGCAGAATTTTCATAGGATCATAACTCTTCATCTCAGCCTGCAACTCCAGCGCCCTCTTTTTGAACTTCGTATCATTTATGATATTCTTGACAGCTTTCGCCACAACCTCCTCTGAAGGATTTTTGGTCTTCAAATTAATTGCCAATCCGGCCCATTCGGCTCTGGCAGCGGTCTCTGGTTTATCTTCCGTCTCGCCGGCAATCACGAGGGGAGTCGCGTTGGCAATTGCATGTTGCACAGCACCATACCCGCCGTTCGTTACGAATACGGCACAATGCGGTAGCAGTTCATCGAAAGGAATATAATCCGCTACCCTCGCATTTTCGGGAATCACAGTTCCTTCCGGTAGAGTAGCTCCTTTAGAGCCAAGGGCGGCAACTACGATAATGTCTGGATGGGAAGCCAAAGCCTGCAAGGTGGGAATAATGAGATCGGCATAATCCAGTTGAACAGTACCTTGGGACACTGCAACAATTTTCTTGGTGGTATTACCAAGGATGTCAGTATCCCACCATCCTGGGGCATTTGTATAAGGATCTCGATGACGCTTTGGCAGACCACCTGTAAAGCGGATAGTCGAGGGAGCATCGCTGCGCGGATATTCCACTGATGGAATACACATTTGAAGAAAGCGATCGGCAAGGAGATATGGGGTATCGAAGAAGTAAGGTATCTTCGCAGTAATACCCAAATTTGTTAAGAGTTCTGCATAGATCTTCTGGGTCTCACCCATAATATCTTCTTGAGCGGCTTGATTTGCGGCAATGTTCTGCTCGCAGTTTCCAGAGGGAGGGATACCGGGACCAAATGGAGCGGTGTCTTTACTGGTGATACACATGGGGACAATACCAAGGCTGATATTTGCCTTTGGCTTGATGCCAGGGGCTTTGAGAAAGAGACTACTGGTACCCATGAAGAATGATTCGCTAATAGTGATTATTGAGCGGCCGGGATTATCGTTGCTCATCTTTTGGAGTGCTTCTTGTAGAGCTTCATATTGCGCAGTTATTGGATAGATAAATATGTGTCGCTGTTTGACGTTAGACATCTTCAATCGGACATTGATAAATAAATGGCTTGGTTCATAGATACGACTTAAAGCATGAATACATGAAGAAATAGAGGTATCAAGGTGTTCTTACCAAGTCATAGATGAATCTATCGACACCTTCCATAGACTATTATACAGAAGTCAGTTACGTGAACCTACAAACCTGGCACAATTGCTCAAGAAGGAAATCGTAAGCCATCTCTCTGGGAATCGTGACATCAAAGAGTATTAGACTAAGGAATAAGACCGAAGCACGGATTAATGATTCAGCTCTCAATTTCTTACCCATCGTTTCTAAGGATCAGTCAGCGAAGTCTCTGAACTCAATCCACAGTTATAACGAACAGAAAAAGGTAGTTCCGACAGATTTGCCTCCGAAAAGTCAGCATTGCCCTTGAGCGAGACGAAGGAGCATCCAATTTCTTCCGCTGCAGCCTTGTAAGCAGAACTGCAAACAATGGTGACCTCGAACCCTTGCTGTAAGAGCTCCTTTGCAATCGCTTTGGTTGGTAAAAAATGGCCAGCGGCTGGCGTAGAAGCTGAATATTTGTGTTAGTACTGAGGAAAGCCGGACTCTCAATGATTCTTCGTGTTTAAGTCAATAAAATTTACGTACCCATCAAAATTAGGGGCTTGGTAGAAGGCGCCATTGTTGGAAGTAAGTTGGGAAGTCTTGAGGCAGGAATGAGGGGAGAAAGCTTAATGCAATTATGGCAGGGACAAGAGAAGATAGAGGTCGGATTTCCTTTTAAGGGAGAAAAGGGAAAAAAAGGAATGAACTACTCTTTAATGTGAGCTGTTAAATATATCTACGCGAGGTATAACAAGACGAAGCAGGCGATGTTCCCTAATGCCTGCAAATCCTCCATCTTTATTACGATCTATTGGACGAACAACATTCAAAGAACAAACAATTTCGAATAGCTAGCCAAGAAAAAAGTCCAACATAAGCTATGCTTACCAAAATGTTGGTTACAGCTTACCAGTGCATTAGCTTAGGGCAATAGCTTATCGTGAATGGTCTCGATGTAAAGCTGTCAACATAATCCCGAAGAGCTGAGACTTACTGGTTGAGATTTGGCGCTAGCTCCATACCAGCTTTCAAACTGCTAACATGCCATCTATCAGAACGAAATTCTGCTTAAGCGCGGCAGTAAGTGTTGGAGAATTGAAGTGATCGTTCGAGATAAGTATTATTGTCGACAGGCTCGTGAGTAAATCTCGCTAGTTGTGCTTTGACCAGCTCGAGTAATTAGAAGGATTCAAGCACCACCCGCTTATTGCTTATGCTTACATCAGATTTCACCTCTGAAGTAGTCTTGTCAGTTCCTGCCACTTTCAAACTTTCGGCATCATGCTGTAGCGCCAACACAAAGTTATTTCGATTTTGATCATTCTTAGCTGGTGGAGTTCAGCTAAATTGAACATTGGCCTTCCCATCATTTGAATTGAGACATCTGGGATTAAGAGGATGTTGAAATATGAGACTTGGAAGGAAACGACCTTATTATTTACACACGAATGGACATTATGCCTCTCAGTGATTTATTATCTAAATTTAAATTTTGAAAGTAGAGGTGTTGAGAAATGGAACATATCATCTTATTTAAGTTGTTCAAACTAAGAAAACGATGCGATGGAGTTCAGCTAGGTAAACGCATAGTAGTAAGAGACGAACTTGAGCTATCTTAGCATGTCCAATAAGCAGGTCTTGGTGGGCTAGATATCTATCCCAGTTGAAGGATCAGGATATCATGCCGTACGACTTGGTTGGTGATAAAGAGCTGTCTTTTGAGACATGGTCAATTTGTGCTTGCTCTTGTGCGATTATGTCATATCAGAGATTTTCCTTCGCCAGCCTTATTACGTGTTATTACGAACACATATTCCAGTAGATTTGAATTGGTATGTTTAGTCAATATTTGTTCTATATATCACTATCAGGTCAGATTCGCTGCTCTGGAGGCAGTCCAGATACACTATCTTTATCCCACAGCACGGAATCTTATATTGTCAATAAACCTTATCAACTCTCCCAACGATCTGATTCACCTACATTTCTTGCAAGTAGGTCTTGAGTAAAAGTACATCAGGCTAAATGCGAATCACAAACCTGTCCATTCGGTCGTGTTCTGGGGAACCTATGAATCTGGCACCTTAAATGTCGTGTGAGTATACCAGAGATGAATATATCAGTCCTATAACATGACCAGGTGCTGCTCAAGACGTTCAGGCTTTATTATGCTTTCCAAGCTTCCACCATTTGATACAATTTAGCAATTGAATAAGAGAAGCATAATCTTTAGCATTGCCCCTCTCACAAACATATTGACTATGAAAAGGTTGAGATAACTGTTACCTAGAGCAATTTCAAACCTCGACCAGGAGATATAACTTGTTGAAGTTTGCAGATATTTCTTGAAACCAGGCAAAACTTCATAATCTATAAAGAAACTTATGATCTCATGATCTCATGATTTCGGATATATCGGTTGGCCGTGCTTCCGGCTGTTTTGGCTCACAAGTGGTGCTTTGACGTTTTCCCCCCAGCTTCGTTTGCTGATTTACAAGACCCATGTGCATCTTATCACGCTGTATATTCCACAACATGCCTAGAATGTTACGTTATGCTGACAAGCTGAAATGATCTGCAATATAGCTGACGCGGAGCATGGTGGTACCGTTCTGAAGGGCACCAAGCAATCATCGCGGATTAATCTTTATCAATAATCCGCAGGATATCTGACAGAGATAAAGATTACATCCATTGAGATGTAGGCGATAGCATGGAGTCCGGAATCCTCCTTCTGCATCGTCTGTTAGCGAGCCATAATATTGAACTTAATACAAACTCCTCTTCAACACTGTTCGTGCTAAAACCCCCATGATGGTTTCTCTTTACACCGGCGTCTTGAGCTCTTAGCCTGTCAAAGATATCACCAGCATCGAGACGTAATGTATGGGTAAGTCTCTTATCTTCAGTCATACCAAATGGTCCGTCCGAGGCTACATTGTCATCGGCGATCCATTATAGACTGTTGATGTGCTTGTAAATTTCAAGTGTCTTGTGAACAGGATTTGAACACGGCAATTGAAGTGATGATGCGAAGTGAGATGCATGATGCATCAACACAACAAAAGTTACACAACAGAATGTGTATGGACTTTCCTGTAGATACTCGGTCAGACTCTAATTTCACGTTGCACTAGATGCTGACTATAACAGGGATTGAAGTTACCTCGGGGGTTAAGTTCAACAAGGTCAACCACAGGACCGAGTTCAAGCACGATCTGGTTCACCAAGTTTCGGACCTGGTGCAACAATGCAAAGACATCAAGCCATAACTTGATCAAATTTGGCTGAGTCCAGGAACAAAGCTTGCGCGAGTCGCCGTCCGCGCGGTTTCCATGAGCCGACCCGCCGCCAACGCCCGGTGGTTACATTGTTTCCACGTGGCACCTGTCCCTGTAAATATAGATCGGTAATCGATGAATACAACTGGCTGGACGAACCCAGAGATCTGAAAATAAGACAAACCCCTCCACCACGTCCGAGTATGCTCCTGGTATGGGAGCACAAGCTGCCGGACACTCACACACCATACTCGGCCATCTTCTGTTTGCTGGAAGTGAGCCCGTCCCTGGCACATCACGTTGTATCGTATATCGTCGAATATTTTCTCGAGATGAGGCTATTTCAGAATCGTGTATTTCACCCATGTAAGGACAATAACAATAAGGTCTTGCTAGCTGCGACCTCTTGTCTTTCCGGAAGGACAAGATGACATACACATACTTACATATACACACGCATATATTACCCACGATCTACAACTTCCACCAGTCCGAAATTTCAAGCTTTTCCTTTCCCAGATACGACTGCATTACCACCAGCCCCAAGGGTTCCTGCACGACGCTATATTCATCTTCTCGTGATTTCCCATCTGCGGCAAAATCCCACGTTATTAATCCGTCGCTCCATCTTCGTATTTCCACTCCTGTAATCGACCAGATTGATCATGCAGATCGTCATCTGGCCTCTTGCTGCTGTATGTTTTAAAGAAAATGGTGCAAGCGCGGTCACCAAGGCGTCAGGGCTTGGGGAACGACGCCGCAGTAACACAGGAGATATAGCTGGAACCGCCCTTAGACCTTGATAGCAAAGTTCCTTTTGCAACGATAACTGTCAGCCCTGCCTCGGTCGCCCGAGTCCGGAACTGTCTTGAAGCTAGAAACGACATGTCAAATTCCCCCTCTTTTCCTGCCGAATATCCCTTTACCTGGAGAAGGGAGGGCCGGCTCGTAAGGCTAGTTTGAGTGCTACAGAAATGGTGCCGTTGAGGAATGAGGGTCGACATAGTGAGAAGCAAAAAGAGGAGAAACACATGACTCAACTGCAGTTGACTTACTGCGGCCACGTTGTAAAGGATGATCTTGCATTCAGTATAATGGAAGGTTTATAGCACTATCAATAAACTGAAGTGGTGGTCAAACTGGTGGATCACCGCGAGATCTGCCCCATCAGTCCCCATCAACGTCCATCCTCGTTTCCTCTGAAACAACATCCACTTCTCATCAAATTCAAACCAAACCATTTTCCAGTTTATCTTCTCTAATAACAACAGCCTCGTTTTCTATCTATGCCCTTCGAAATCTTGTACCTGAGCCCTCAAACTCAACAAGCTCAGCCCCAAGCCTGCTGCACTTTGTCGGGCACCCTGGCATCCTCCTGGCTTACGTACCAGTCTATGATGCAAGCCCAAAGGCGCAACGCAATACGACGCAATGCAATGTAGATGTCCTTTGCTGCAGCTGCTAAACCCCTCCTTCTCGAACCCGAATCGAAGGGAAACAATCCAATAAGGTCCTGAAACAAATTGAAACCCTGCTCAATAAAACAGTAATTGCATGTGGAGTAACCCAGGATTCGCTCTCCGCCTTGCCGGGTATGCTGATCATGACAGCGATCGTGCTGGCTTTGGGTCCGGTGGAGATGGGACGCAACCTCCTTTTCCTTTCCAATCAACCTATAGTTGTTTACCCCTGGTCCATACCATATCAATGAACAAAGTATAAATGCTTCTTCTCGTCCCTGCTTCCTGGGCGCGAATAACTGCGTGACTCTGGAACTTCATACTTATTGGATGACATTGTTCCTCTGAAACTTGATCCCAATCTTCCACCTCAGCTCTATATATAACTACCGATACGCAGCGCAGCCTCCCATCTACGTAAAGTTTCTCACCACATCTCACACCAACTGCACCACCGCCTTCATATAAAGAGGTGTAGCTTATTGGAGCCTGAGGGACTGTTTTCCGAACTTACGTCGTTGTCGACATCATCCCAAACTCAATCCTCCAAACCTTATCTTCCCATCCATCCATCTCCTCAGTACACCATAACCATATATCACCACTGTACCAATACCTCTCGCGGATAAACATCACAAAAATGCAGGTCCAAACCCCCGAGCCTCTCGTCATCAAATGCTGTGGCTACTGCTGCAAATACGAGCAATACGGCACCCACGAGTTATGTGGGTGGTGTGATGTCTCCGACTGTCTCTAGTAGCAACACCCATCCCCGCCTTTCGCCAGCTCCGCGATTCTACAATAACATATAACTCCCATCGCCACGAGTAGGATGAATATCTAGATCAGGATTTTCCCAGCAGCTTTGCTGGGAAAGTGTTCGGACTGTACTGTTGTATCACCAAATCCTCACCCTGCGGCGGCTGTTTCCCCGCATACTCTGTCGCTCTCACTTGCGTCAAGCCAGCCATGATCAAAACGACTCTCGCTAACCCGTAACAATTTCACCTCGCCATGACGAGTTGGCCATTCAGACCAACCTTGCATCACTATCTGATCATTCTATACCACCATATATATATATATATATATATTCACATTCATCGCTGAGAAGTGGCTCACCATACCCACATTTTACATTCGACAAACTCTACAATCGCTGTACTTGTATATCATACCAACTTCACCGCGCAGCGGTTTTGCATCATCTTCACGAACCCTTGCTTTTTATGCAATTGCTTTCCAGGTTTAAGAAACGGGGAGTTGTTTTTGCTTTTTTTTTGGTGCGGAGAGGGCTGGCTGGACTTTCTCTAAGCTGAACTATATAACAACACCATCTTCTTTTCTTTTCTATTCCCTTTCAGATCATTATTCCGGGGAGTCACTTTTTGGGGGAGGGATTTTGAAATCCCGGCTACATATATGGGAGGAGATATTTATCGCAGCGAAATGGGAAATTAGGTGTTTTTGGGTGGTGATTTGGGAACGGAGGGAACTTGTTTGGAGTTTTACCTGATCTTCTTTTTATTAGGGAAGGAAAGGGCTGTTTAATGGAAAGGAATCGGCTTCATCCTTCAGGAATAGGAAATGAATGGAAGGAAACTGTATCAGCAAATTGATCATAATGTACCCGTATAACATCACTTTTAAGTAATTCATTCTGTTAGTGTAAAATGTGCCGAGACTTTTCTGATGCAAATTACGAATCAAAAGGAGTAAATACGGACTTATTTAGAAAGTGGTAGACAGCTGTTTAATTTATATCTGAAGAATCAGCGTGACATCATGCGTATTCTTTTCATCTATGTTAGAACTGCCCAACACAATGAATTCGCTTCATGCGTGGGCTTCTACTCCACCGAAGCAACTCAATGATAATAAAATATAAGACAAAATCCAGTTCCTGGTATCATTCCATCGCGTTCCCATACATTACAACCTTGGCTCTGAAGGGGAACCATGAGTCGCACTTATTACGGCAGGGAGCTTCTGTACCGACCTTCCTGTGCCGCGACAAGCCTCAACCATCACAACTCGTATTGTGAGCTCTACTAGGTCAGAGAGCAAAGAATCTGGCTCTTTTCATTGTTAAAGTGAACGACGTGTCAATCTCCATGTGAATTGGCCTCTGCTCCATTTATCCACTGCACTTGCCATAAGACATTCGTCCTGAAGCATCCTTTGCGATATGTATGTCTCGGCGTCCTCATTAATCAACAAGTGTTGCCTTTGACACGGGAAGATTAACCCAATCCAATAAAAACTCCAGAGATCTCTGCCTTATTATACTTGACATATTTCCCTTTCCCCTTATCAACCTCATGATAACGATCCCAAAATCGACAGTAAAGCGGCTCGATCATCTGTTGTACCTGCCTACTCAAATTCTCTCTTACCTCCCTCTCCATACTCAGACTCCGATGCTTCGCGACCAATTCATCGAAGCTGGCGTTAAACAAGCGGAATTTTTCTTTGATAGCATCTTTATCTTTGGAGCTCAGGGTTTTGAGAATTGCGGTTGAATCAATAGCAGCCGCAGATCCAGATTGTGGACGTTGCCCACGATTTGTGTATTGGACGTCGAGGAGGAATGTGGAGGGTTCGCGCCAAGCACCAGTGTAAAGGGAAGCACCAGTCTTGCGCCATTTGTCGACATCTGCCATACGTGAGGAGAGGAGGGGTTGGAGGTCGGAGCCACGGATCATGCGATCCACCACGGTGGCGTTGTTCATCAGGAAGACACCCAGAGCAGGTTTGCTTTTGAGTACAATCTTCGATTTCTGTTCCAGAGAGCTGAGAAGTGTGTCAATGGTATCGACACAGTAGTGGGCGAAAATCTGTTTCCCGTCGGCGGTTACGTCAAAAGATGCTAGACTAGGAATTTGCTCTGAGGATGAGTTGGAAACAGCACTGGTCTTCCATCCACCGTCTCCTATCGAAATCATGATGCTCGAGAGGGGTCGCAGAAAGTCTACCATAGTTTGCAGTCTGGTCATTGTTTCTGAGGTGATTGATAATACGGCGCCATCGAGCGGGATGGTCTGCAAGCCGTTGATTCGGCGCCGTGTTTCTTCAAGCAAATCACCAAGGGACATCTTTCCTGTTTCTTTGATTGGCTTTAGGGCATTGGCAAAAGACTGCTTCAGCTCGCCAGTTCGGTTCTCCAGGCTTGCAGAGAGATTCGATATTATTTCAATGATTTCGTAGGCCAGATAGCAATCTGTAGTGAGGTTGGCCTTGATATGCACATTCAAATCCCTGAGCGTCCTAGACATTTCTGCCATTGCGCCCTGACAAGTCAGGTTGAAAACCCTGCCCCAATCATCTCGAGAAAAGAGCCCGCAGATATTTTCGTATTCCGCTAACAAAGCACCCTCTATCCCCTTTGCATATGTGGTAATCCCATTTGTGCCAGAACGGTACACGGCTTCGGGCGTCTTCTTCCTTGCAGTGTTGACTGAGGCGGATGCTAAGTTTTGTAGAGTTGATATAAGATAGGGCCCTCGAACACTTGCATATAGTTGCAAAACTGGTGATTCTCCCGTAAATCCTACTGACCGACTGGCCGACACCACATAAGAATTGATCAGTCCCAAGCGGGTCGTGTGGTCCTGGTTGAGGACTGGGAAAGGTTGGTCTTTTGTGATATAGGCCAGCGGTTCAATCGGCCTGGAATCCTCCTGCAAGAGCGTTGCAAAGTATGCCTCAAGCTGTGTATTCCCGGACTTGAGCAGTCGAGCTAGCTCTGCCACTGCGGTTTGGTTTGATCGGAGGTTTGTTCGCTTGAGCTCAGAGAGGGCGGAATTCACACGCTTGACCGAATTCAGGAATGCGGAAAGACCGACTCTCGCAGGACTATAGAGCTGTGAGCGTGTGCAATAAATGGTCCCCATGCCAGAAATACTGACCCTTTCTTGATTATGTCTTCTTCGTTGCTCTTGATGTCAGAAGGCTGGCGGACGCGCTCGATCGCAGCTAGAACCCCCTCGATATCTCCCCAATGTCAGCACATAAACTGTTTCGTTCGAACAGGGCGCGTACTTGTTCCTAGGATTTGCAGCTTCTGGGTATTCCCATAGATGGGCCCGATAGCATCTTGCATAGACTTGCCATTGGACTCGAGGCGATTGAGGGAGGCCTGGATCTTCTTATTCAACTGTCGCGTCTTCTCCAGTCTAGAATTGAGCACTTCCACTTCTGCTCGAGCTTCCTCGTCGGCTTGGCCTAACCCTAGAGCCATTTTTGATTCCTCTTCAATGTGTCGCAAAGACCACGCTCTCCGCCCCAGGCCACCGAAACCATCCGCCAGCTCCATCGTGGCTGCTGATTAGCGTACTGTAGGGCCCGGGGTGTGTGGGTTATCGCCGATCAGCTCAGTTTTCAGCGTGAGAGCGACGGAGATAATGGTTGTCAGTAGACCGTACGAGCATCACCACATAACGAAGCTCAGAAGAATACATGTCGGAGAGAGACTTCGTTGAAATGGAAAAAAGGGCGCTAAACCCTGGCCCAGCTTGGATTCACTCTCAGATGGTCGCATGCAATTAATTGTTCAGTCAAAGAAACTCGGTAGGTAGAGTCTCACTTTGATTTCGGCCGGCACCACCACCAATTGCCCTGCGGTGACCAGTCAATCCATCACTCATTTCAGGGGCAGGACCAATAGACAGGACCACGCTCTACCTTCCCCTGGTGCATAGTGAAGAAAAGCCTTGCTGGCACGGTCTCGGTTAATTGAGGACGCTAGCAGTAAGTGCCGTGTATTTGACAATACAATATTCCAGCGACCAACGGACTATACAAGCTTCGGCCAAGTGAGGCGAGATCGCATGGTCGAGTGCTGTGCTCCACCAAATAGTGCTGCGTCATAGCAAAGGCTAAAGTGAGCTTCCCTAGTTTCTTTCATTCACCTTGTTTTTGCCAACTTCCCCTGCGCGACAGCACTGACATGTGTTACAATATCGGACCGTTTCCTCCAATGCGCACGCCTCCACTCCTTTTGCCTATGACCATATAGTTAATGATCTGAGGCCTTTCGCCTCGTCTTTCTTTCCTTATGTATCCTTTACTCCTGCGCTGCGCATCGAGAGCTACAAAACTGCAAACCACTACACACTTTGCAAGTGCCAATCAAGCTCCTAGAACTGCAATTTTTGGTCAAACATGGAGGAATATACCCTTTTCCAATAAAGCTCCAGCTCGAGGACTCGTCACTAAAACAAAACTTAAACCTAGACGCAAGATGGCCACCTTAGCCCGTCCGGTCTTGCTCAGCGCGACAATCGTAGTGATTGGCGGCGGACTCTTCTATATCCTGAGACAAAATGACTATGTGCAGCCTCTCCCTCCCACGAAATTACGAAGCCAGATCAGAGCGGAGCGACAGAAGTATGAAGCTGTGCAAGAAAGGAAAGAAGCTGTAGTAGCAGAGAACTTAGACACCCTCGCGCAACTGCCCCTCCAGAAAGATCCCCCGGCCTCTGCAGACACCGCAGATAATCCGGCGTGGTTGAACTTCAGTGAAAAGTTCGCGGTCTTTTCCTCCGTTACAGATGTACAATGGGGCACGATGGGAGAATCAATTGCGGACTTTGTTCTGCCCGAGTGGGCAAAGATGCTGCATAAACAGATCGACAAATTACAGACGGAACTATCTATGGCTCCGGAATCGTTAGCGCATGAAATATGGGAGGAGTCTCACGATCCTTTCATCAATCCTGAAATTGAATACTCGGCATCTGTGAGATTGTCGGAGGAGCTATGTGACGAGGAGAAGGAGTTTCGGGCGATGAGAAAGACACATACGCGGGCTGCATTGGCGAACTACTTGGGTCTTCCTGAAGAAGAAATCCACCCAGACGATGTGCCATGTATTGCTATGGTCGGATCAGGCGGAGGACTACGGGCTTTGGTCGCTGGCACGGGTTCTATGCTAGCAACCTCTGAAGATGGGTTGTTTGATTGTGTGACTTATACCGCTGGTGTCAGTGGCAGTTGCTGGCTTCAAGCTCTTTTTCATTCCTCTCTTGGCGGGAGACGATTCGATAAGCTGGTAGATCACTTAAAGTCCCGGATCGGTGTACATATTGCGTATCCACCAGTGGCTCTCAATGCCTTGAACTCAGCACCTACCAACAAGTATCTTCTCAGTGGGTTCGTGGAAAAATTAAAGGGAGACGCCGACTCTCACTTAGGATTGGTGGATGTCTATGGTCTGTTACTTGCTGCCAGACTCCTTGTCCCCAAGGGAGAACTCGGTGTGAACGATAGTGACTTGAAGATCTCGAATCAGAGAGATCACATCAAGCATGGAGAGAATCCAATGCCAATTTATACCGCGGTCCGTCATGAAATACCAATCCTCGAGGACTCCTCAACTGTAGAAAAAGTCACCGAGAAACCATCCGAAAAGACAAAAGAAAAGGCGAAGAAGGAAGCCTGGTTTCAATGGTTTGAAATTACACCTTATGAGATGTTTTGTGAGGAATTTTCTGCCGGAATACCGACCTGGGCATTGGGACGGAAGTTTGAAAACGGGAAAGATCTCGCACAGGAAGGAGGTGATCGTCGTACCCCCGAACTTCGTCTTCCTCTACTTCTAGGTATTTTCGGAAGCGCCTTTTGCGCTACCTTAAGCCATTATTATAAGGAGGTGCGTCCCCTTGTCCGCGGGTTTGCTGGATTCAGTTCAATTGAGACCATGATCGATGGTAGAGATGAAGATCTGAGTAAAGTTCATCCGATTGAACCTGCATCTATCCCTAACTTCGTTTACAAAATGGATGGAAGGCTCCCAGAGACTGCTCCAGACAACATTTGCTCAAATAAGCACCTGCAACTCATGGATGCTGGCATGTCCAACAACCTTCCTATATATCCACTTCTACGACCTGGCCGAAACGTAGATATTCTTATTGCATTTGACGCCTCTGCTGATATCAAAACCGAAAACTGGCTTTCTGTCGCTGACGGTTATGCACGTCAACGGGGAATTAAAGGATGGCCACTAGGGTCAGGTTGGCCTAAGGCAAAGGACTTACCAGAGACTACTGGCGAGCAGCTTGAAGAAGCTCAGGCCAAAACTGCAGCAGAAGCCGACGCCAAAGTTGAAGATGCGATAGACCATCAGATCAATCACTTGGAGAAGGTCGAAGAGGGCCCTAAACAGGAGGCCAATAATACGGATGCTGAAGATTCAGGCGATTTGGGATTTTGCACAATCTGGGTCGGTACGACTGAGGAGCGCGCTGCATCAACAGAAGATGTACCATCGAAAGCCGTCAATGAGGATTGGCAACTAATGGAACCAAACGCTGGCATCGCAGTAGTCTACTTCCCTTTTCTTAGCAACCCAAAAGTTGAAGGTGTTGATCCTGTGACGAATGATTATATGAGCACGTGGAATTTTGTGTATACACCTGAGGATATTGATAAAGTGGTAGAGCTTGCACGGGCTAATTTTGAGGAGGGAAAGGAAAGGACCAGAAGATGTGTCAGAGCTGTTTATGAGCGGAAGAAGAAGCTGAGGGAGGAAAGGGAGAAGTTAGAGAGGGAGACGAGGTGGAGGAAAAAGGTGAGGCTGGGAGTCGTAGGAAAGAAGGGGGAAGGTGATCACTTTTCATGAGGTGGTGTTGAGTTTTCACTGGTACATCCATCCATCCGCTTCGAAGACTGACGAGTGCTTGCACTTAGCCATGACAGCTCGATGGTGAGATGATTAGAATCAGCATTTATGTATAGAGAATTAACCGCAGGAAAACTAATTGTCATTTGAATAAGAGTGTTAATGGATAGAGATCCGACTCTGTTGGGGTTATAGGAGGGACTGATGAAAATTGGCGATTGAGGTTGGCATATAAAAGAGAGAGCTATTTAAGGTTTCATGATACCCAGAGTGTAATAGAGAAGAGACAATAGAAAGGAACATCGTCGGCTTTCTGAAAATAGAAGACGTTATTCCTTTGAGTCAAGACAGAAATCATATAATATATACAGTCAAGGTACATATCTTACCCGATTTACAAAATGGGTTAGACCAAGCCTCCTACATCAATATTTGGAGAGGCAGTTAAGTAACAACCCAGAATTGTCCACACAATCTTCCTATGAAGAATGACACTAGCGGATGATCCACTCTTACCATAAGTCGTTTGACATTGATATGGAATATACTGCGCTGAATTCTGATGTTAGCGAGATTCGACTTTTGACAATCTTGCCAGACGAGGCTGGTAGCACGCCGGTACACTGTACTCTCGATCATGCCTCCCTTATCAATCCACCGCAGTACGTAGCATTATCATACTGTTGGGGAGATGTAAACGTGTCGGAAGAGATCATTATCAATGGGTACTCAACTCAGGTGAGCGCGAACCTTGAGTCGGCTTTACGACATCTTCGCGCGAAAGGCTACGCTCGGTTGTGGGTTGATGCCATTTGCATCAACCAGCCGGACAAGGTTGAAAAGACCCAGCAGCTGTTGTGGATGGGAACGATCTATAGGAGAGCTTCAGAGGTAGCTGCTTGGACTGGAGATTTAACGGAGGAAATGGCTCAGCTGATGAATTTTATCCGAGGCGAGAACTATGGAGATGCGCGTATTGGCAACAGGGTGAAGGAGAGGCTGAAAACAGATCTCTTCTCATCAGCCCTTATGCGATTAATCTTTTTCAAGTTCCTTGAACGTCCATATTGGTGGAGAATATGGGTAGTTCAGGAACTCGCCCTTTCCAAGTGCACAATCGTTCACTGTGGCGAGGAAAGTATGACTTGGGAAGAGCTTATCAGTGCAGTTCGTGGGTTTGAAACGTGGATTGGAAACGATACAGTATTAGCCACCGAGTCTAAACCAGCAATTGAGAACATCCGAGGTCTCATTAGGTTCCAAAAGAATGCATCACTTTCTGTACCGATGAATCTCCTCGATGCCCTTCATCAAACACTCTTATCCAGCTCTTCGGAGCCTCGCGACAAAGTGTTTGCCCTTCTTGGACTTGTGTACGACAGTGCTCTTTTTGTTCCAATCCCCAACTATAGACAGTCAATTGAGACAACATGTCTTGCCATAACTATCTCCGCCATTAGCAATACTGGAAGAATCGATTTTGTGCCTCTTCTAGGGGCAGGTTCCACGATGACAGACTGGCCGAGCTGGATCCCTAAATGGTATGATCTCCGCGGTACCTTAAATAAAAGGAAGCTTCCTTATATGTATGCAGAGCTAGCCTGGGATAAAACGCAAATTGTCAGGAATCTAGAAAAGATTGGTCCATTTTCCAAACAGTTACCAGAAATACTTGTGACTGGTAATGTGCTCAAAGTTAGGGGGTTTATTCTTGACATTGTGGATGGTCTTACCCTAACAGCAGTTGAAGTTACCCGAAATAATAATGAAGACCAGGCTAAGCAGTTTGTTCAGTCTACTAGCCAGGTCGAGGAAAGCGTTTTCTGGCCATATGGATCATTAGTACTGGGAGCTTCTACACATTCTTTGAAATTGATCGACGAGAATGCCTTCCCTATTTTTATGCGTAATGGGTTATTCGAGAGAGCGAGGATAAGTGCTTTGAAAGCATGCACTACAAGCAACCCTTATTTCGAGAATACCTCGCCACAAGTTAAGGCATGGATTCGAGCCTTGAGCTCATTCAAGATCAATGGCCTAGCATGGAACCAATGGGGCAGAGTTCTCAACAATGAAGAGTTCAGATATATCAAACATCAGGCTCAGTTTCTTACGCCATGCGGGAATGTGAAAGGGCCCGAGATAGAGCATGGGGATATACACGATATACATGCGAAACAGTCTTCCATGGAATTGTACGACAAACTAGACCGAGAATTAGGAAAAAACTTGCGATTTATGACCACAGTCAAGGGACGTATGGGATGGGCCCATGTGGAAGCCCAGAAGGGAGACGTGATTTGTCTATGGCAAGGTTGTAGAGTTCCGGTGTTGCTACGTAAAAGACCGGAGGGGGGGTTCATTCTGGTTGGGGAATGTGATATACTTACAATCAGGGATTCCAATGGTCCTTTGTCCAAGCGAATGGACTTTGATATCCATTGAGGTATGACAATGCAACCAATCATGGAATCACTTGGACGCGCAGACTTACAGCAATTTTGGTGTCGAGTCTTATTTTCTGGCAACCTGGGTCGAAGTTATAATTCATTGGAAATTTGGGGTATTTTAACTTGGCCACTTCGACGACAGCATGGCTTCCTGCATAATATTTCGAACCTGAGTAATGAATGACCATGAAGCAAACATTTAATTACCAGAAGAAGATAGACGAGTCAAGAAATAGCTCAAGAAAATGTAAATTTCTACACATCTAACAATTATTGTTTAGTTAGAAGCATAATGGACGTCGATTTCTTGCCGCTGGGAAGGGGATCTGGATCTCGGCTACGGTCCGTCCAGCAACTCAACACAACAACTTTCATTGTTTTCAAGCTATCATTTTTGCCATTCTTCGAGATTACATGAAGAACATAAACCTCTCGAGCCATACTATTATGTTGTGTTTTTGCTTGAAAGCGCCAGAAGATGAAGACACGAGTCATGTACCATCATCTTAGCTGCAAAAGGAGTAGTTTCTCGCACCACTACTTGCACTAAGGTGTCTATGTTTCTGCTTTGGGCTCGAACAACAGATAGAGGGGTAAATATACCCCTCATGATGTCAGATTTGGTATCAGAGTAGAGGTCGCTGCTGATTACTACTCCATTACTATTTATTTGAAATCAAAAAGACCACATATAAGATTTCACATTTTTGTCTTGCACACCGCGATTTGAACATCAACAACTAAATCAACACTTAGAAAGGAATAAGCAGATTCAAACCGAAATCATGAGCAAACCAATTACTCTTTATGGCCACGTAACCGGACCAAACCCATGGAAGGTAGCCATGGTGTTAGAGGAGCTTAACATTCCATATGAGCAAAAGATGATGGGTATGTACCACCAAAGGCTTCCCCAAAGGTCTTACCCAGAACTAAGTCTGTAAATTATTTAGATTTCGGGGATCTGAAGAAAGATCCATATGAGACCCTCTGCGTCAATGGACGTGTTCCTGCCATCGAGGACCCAAATACCGGTGTCAACCTGTGGGAGTCTGGTGCCATCATCGAATACCTCGCCGAGACATACGACACCAAGCACTCGTTGAGCTTCGACAGCACCCCCGAGAAATTCCTCGTCAAGCAATGGCTCCACTTCCAGATGTCTGGACAGGGGCCTTACTTTGGACAGTGTGTTGTATGTGTTCCCCACATGGGCTTTCCTGTCAATTGTGATTTGATGCTAATAACCTTTGATTTGTGTAGTGGTTCAACAAGTTCCATGCCGATAGAATCGAGAGCGCCACCACTCGGTACGACGAGCAGGTCAAGCGTGTCTTGTACGTTTTGAACAAGGCATTGACCGGAAAGAAATACCTTGTTGGTGACAAATGGTAAGGCAGTTATCCGAACCCTTACTGATTCTTTAAAGTCCGGTCACTAATATCTGTCAAAGCACCATCGCTGATATCTCATTCATTGCCTGGAACGAGCTGATCCCTTTTGCGTTCGGTGATAAGTTCGCCGGTCTCGAGATCGAGAAGAACTACCCAGCTTACCATGCATGGCATCAGAGTCTCCTGGCGAGACCAGCCGTGGCGAAGGTTTTGGCCGATAAGCAGAAGGCAATGTCAGCTGGTCACTAGATTTTTAGATTGAGTCTTGGATTTAGTAGATTTTAGATGAAAATATCAAACATATATACGAAAGCAAAAGTTTGATCACCCAATCGATAGCCGAGAAGTCGCACAGTGAACGATTTCTCAATTCGGCTCAATCGACCGAAATTATGTCAGAAATTATACGAATCCCACCAGTCTCAGACACTCTCACTCAACAGTACCCGTGTTGGACTTAAAATGTTTGGACGAAGTTTAAAATTTAGAGAATGTCATGTGAATTTCAAAGTGACATGCTTCACAACCGACCTTTATGCTAACACGTGATTAAATGTAGAGCCATTTCAATCCATTATGGGCCCAAGCTCTTTCATTACCTATTCATTTGAAATGTCGCTTCTATAATCAGATCATGTAGACTTTACAAATGACAGCTTCGAAGTATAACGGAAAAAGCTTCATGTCCACAATGACGAACCCGAATTAGGGATGGCTCTGACACGTGATATGGCCCGCTTTTATTGCTGTTGAAAGGAAGAATGGTGGATCATCAGAATATTCTGGCTTCATCTGGGGATATACGTTCTCGAAGTCGTTCCAAACGCTGGTACGGCCAGAGGATAATGGGTAATATAGCAATACCTTTCTATACCTAATATATGCCTATGCATACATCATCTCACGTGCTCTCTTCCCACATTACAGCCGGTTTTCAAGTACAAGGATTCCCCACTAAAGTGCGAACAGCCAAGCTAGGACAGCGGCAGATCTTCATCAATCGGCGCTTTACTTTTATGCCTTGACATAACGGCCGCTGCATATCATTTATATATAACTTTCCATCAATCACGGCTTCTTCAGCACTCGTTGAAGAAGTACGGGGTGCAGGAGAGCTCGCTGCAAGTCTGTTTGCGGTCGTGATGGTGCTGGTGGGAGTATCTATGTGGTGGCAGAGAAGGCGGGCACCGGTGCGAATGTCCACAGACGAAATAAACGAAAGCCGTGCTCTGAAACATGCATGAACAACATGATGAAATCTCCCCTTGCTGGCTGAGGTGACGGGGAGAGCAGAAAAAGGGAGGAAGTCCGCCCCGATGACGTTGAAATCGCTGACTCGGGGTGAGCTTCATTGTCAACTCTTCACAACCTACAAGTACATGGTCGAACGTCGTCCAGTCTTTCTCGTGATATATCCGACGAACACACAATCGATATATGCATACGCGTACTGTACGGAACCCACACTCAACAAACCCTGCCATTCCAGACTTCCAGTGTCTGCTTGCTGCATTAGTTCAATTGAGCCACGCAGCTCTAGTTCACGGCTTTCCCACCGCTTCCTTCAGCCTTGTCGCCGCAAGTCAATTGATATATATCCCGCCTAATTCTCGTACGAGTGGTGCAATTGACAGCATTCGCCAATCACCGACTTCGGCTTGACCAGGAACTCAATCCTTACTGTGTTGGGCTGCCAGACTGTACGTGAAGGTGGTCAAATCCACATTCCATTTGACCGCAAAAACCCCCCACCACCTCGAGCAACGCATATGAGAACAATATCCGCTGCGAACACACCAAGATCACCGCAGCAAGCTTGCTGATCACTTAAAGAACTGGATCCCCTGGGTCGAAATCCCAAGTCCTTGGCCCCTCTCGAGAACAATCACCAAGATCATACATCCCCCAAAAACCCCCTACAGATCTTTCAATGGCGCCATCAAAAAAGTTCAAGACTGCCAATTGGGCACCCGAAACCACACACTCACGCTCGTCCTCCTCGTCCTCCTTCGAAGAATCGTGTTTTTACAGAACATACGTCCCGCTCTCCAACCTGCCCACGCCGCCTCTTACTTTCGGCAGCACAACTCGTCCCCAATCTCCAGAGATATTCTTTCCAGGAGGGATAGTCGATCCGCAACTCTTTGGTATGGTGCTCTTTTTACTTCCCTTGCAAGCCTCGAAATCGGCAATATGAAATCAGGCTAATACTTCCGGCAGGACCCGCGACCCACCTCACGAATCTCATTCCATCTTCGACCTCCCTCACTAGCCCGTCTGTTCCACTAGCACAAGGCATGCTCTCACGTGCCAACCTTCCTCTCGAAACCATTGCGTTGGCTGTTTGCATTCTTGACTCACTCGACTCTCGCTTTGCTTCCTGTTTTCGCAAAAATTGTCCTCTTACACCATCCCCGCAATCATCACCGTACACAGAACCGGATATTGATGCCGTTCATCCCGAGTTACTCATTCTGGCCGCTTTGATTCTGGCAGTAAAGTTCGTCGATGACGCGCAAGTGAACACAGGTTGGCATGTAAGGGAGTGGGGAATGAACCTCTGGACCTGTGCCCAAGTAAACTTCTGTCAGACAACTATCATGGAGAACATCGGCTGGAGACTGAAACCATTATGGGAAGAACAAATCATTGCCGAGGCCTTGCGTGATATGAATATAGCAGGTCGACAATTTGATCCGGTGATTTATGTTGAGGAGGATTGGGAGTTGCTACAGAGAGAAGAAGACAAAATTTCTGGGGATAAGCTAATGTTAACGGGTTTGAGCACTGGAAAAGCTGTTCTTGGATTTGGTGATATGATAACGCCAATTGATACGCCTCGAGATGAGCCTCAATCTCTGAACTATGGGCGTCTGGGGGAGAGTGCTGATGGAATATGATGAGCTCTATGGGAAGTCTATTTGGAGATCAGTCTCGTAGATTGTCACGTGTGACATAGGGGCTTTCATCTCGAGAAGTATCTTTCGAATGAGGTTGCGAGACGCCTGCCTTCCTATCATCAATATCACCACAATCTAAGGACCATCTGTTCTTGCAACCCTGCAAAACACAAATTCGCTCTCAAGACTCCGAGCGAGATATTTTAGCAAGACATACAAAGTGGATGGACCTCAGCCAGGTCGTAACCTATGCTTGAAAATTCCAGAAGAGAAAGCCTCAAGAGTAGGTTCAGCATCTAAAATATACTAGAACAAATTAGCTAACATTTCATAGGCAAATTAGTCGGTCTTGCCAACGAAAGTACAGAGCTGGTCACTTGCAACGAATAATTGCTACAGCGAGTTGCGGATACATAGATTATTTGCTTCTGTAGTTTAATACCACTTATATCATGATATGAATAAATATGTGCCATGTACTGCTCATGAGTTCTTACTCTCTACTTCTATCCACCTCGGATTTTCTAATTGGCAATATGATCTCGGAAATATTTGAAGAAATGGTAAGGGAAGAGGAAAGTAACTCAAAGCATGCCTTGAGTTGCGTGTTTATGTGTGATCCTACAGGCATCATCCAGAAGTGGTAATCTGGCGGAGTTGAAGTGATCGAGGGATTGACAGAAGATTTCTGGGTGCTCTTTTAACGTGATATCAAATCATTTGGCTTCATTCTACTTCTTTCTCTTTTTGACGAAGCCGTCTAACGTACCAAGACCTCTTTTCCTCTTACTCCCGCCTCTATCCCCACCTTTATTGTCGCCACCAGTTTCTGCTGCCTCGCCTCCATTTTCTTCTTGGGCATGAACGTATTCTTTCTCGTCATCCTGAACCTTATTTTCATCGTCGCCTCCCATCATCGCATCTTCGAAACTCTCGCCCTCGGTTGGGCCTTCGCCAGCATCATCAAATAGCTTTCTCCAGCTTCCATCAATGGCCTTCTCGTCATTTCCATACAGCCCAACTTTATATGCCGTTTTCATGCCCGCGATACAAATGTTTCTTCTCTCACTAAAATCAAACATCGGCTTAGGATACGTCACGTGTCCTCCAGAGTCATCATTGTCCGTAATCCTCACACCTGCTTTATTCTGATCCATCAATGGTGCCTTCCAAGGCTCATAGATATACTTTGTCGGAAGATTCTTCAATTCGGGAACATACTTCTTTACAAAATCCCCCTCCTTATCCGTCTTTTGTGGGAAGGCAATCGGCGAATAACAACGGTAATACTGCGCGTAGAATGCCGTACACGACAACCATTGCCAGTTCCCAGCATTGCATGCAGTTTCGTGATCCAATAGCCATTCTTCAAAGACGTCAGCGCCTCGTTCCCAGGAGATATAGCAGCCGCCACGAGTGAGAAAACATGCTACGGCATGTCGCCCAAGGTGATGAATCCATCCTTCCTGTCGTAGTTGTCGCATCAAAGCATCGATCCAGGGAAACCCGGTACGGCCGTATTTCCATCTCTGGAACCATTCTTCGGCTTGGGGAGAATCGATATGATATTCTCCGGTTGCCCGTTTGCTTTTGTGGTCGACTTTGGAAGGGAGATGCCAGGGTATGAAGCGGCAATGTGAGTTGTAGAGTGTTTGATTGAATGAGTAGCCCAGTTTCGCCTGAGCCCCAAAGTACATGTCTCGAAACAAGAGTTGTCCAGTTAAGGAGGTTGGAGGTTCGGAATGCTTTCCTTTGTACTCCTCCAAGACATCTTGAACACCCCACCAAAATTCGCGTATGCTCAGAGATCCAAAATGGAGATGAGGTGATAGGAGGGTTGTAGACTGTGGCTCGAAAGCTGTAGGTGCTGTGTCTGGCTTCGTAAAAGTTGCAGTATACTTTTTGTCATCTAGAATCTTCTTGAGCTGCTTCAAGGCTTCTGTCTCACCTCCTCTAATATGAGATGTTGCTTCTGGTATACCGAGCTCCTCCAGAGTAGGAACTGCGAAATCACCTTTTGGACCAGCAAGCTGTAAATACGACCCATCTTCTCCCTTTCTATCGTGCTGAAAATCTGGCTTCTGGGATGGACGTTCCTGACTAAAGTCTAGCGGCGTCTTTCCGGGATCTGGTAACGATTTGGGAGCTGCGATAGGTCTCGAAATCTCGCCGATCTTGGGTCCTGCCGCTTGAACTTGAGAGATACTCATCGTGGGCCGGCCATTGTTTTTCACAACAAGCTCATCACTGTCCCAAAGTGTACGGCCAAACTTCACAATGACTTTGACACCTGCATCCTGTGCAGCTGTTATGATGGCTTGATCACGTTCTCTCCCATAAGGGTCGGTGTCCTTTTCAAACACAAGATGAGTTATTTTCCATGCCTTAAAAAGTTTGGGAAATAGCGTCTGAGGTGCCTCTCTTAATAAGAATAATTTGGAGTTCTTATTAAGCTTAGTGATTGAATCGGACAAATCTCGTTGACAATCGGTCCTAAGCATAGTGAGCGAGCTATTTATTCTACTAATGAAAGAACTTACAGAAATTGCCAGCGGTTAGGTCCAACTCTTGTTCTATACACATATTTAGGATCCCAAGTCCAGAGCGGCCAAAAAGCTTCGGGTTTGAGGTCTAGAGCTGCTTGTAGAGCGAGGTTGTCATGCAGCCGTAGATCGGTTCTTATCCACCAAATCACTCTTGCTTTAGACATACCGAGCAGCAGGATTATTTTAAAGATGCTGTTTCTCAAAGCTTTGAATTGAAGGAATGAGTACCACTGAGCATATGATTATTCGCTGAGACACATTATCTCCACCAAACTCAAAAATGAGATGATGATGTCAAGACCACAGATACAGTATCTCGCTAAACCTCCCGCTTTTAGCGCCCAGGAACCATCGCCAAGCATCTCATAGGGGTAGCTTGAGATACGCGAGCTCCTCACGTGTCTTCCTGTTTGATGCTATCAAAGAAATACTCATAGCCTTGTAGATCTTTATGTGGACTTGCAGCATACCCTTTAGTCAATCTTCAACATGACCGGCGGAGGAAAAGCTTCTCAGACAATCGTGACGTTCGGGAAAAGCCGCCTATTCGGGGTAGGGTCCCACGAAGGCATTGATATAGTTTGCGAAACATAAAGGCATGTTTAGGCCATATATTCTAATTAGAGGAGAAGATTTAACACACTGACGATATTACAACAACCTATTCATAGAGCAGTACACAACTTGCAGTTTGTCCCTCGCATTTTGTTTTTGAGCGACCTAACCTTCCACCTTCTTCTTCAAATCGGCGTTGAATTTCTCGAACTGGCATTTGATTTGATTTCCCAGCAACCATGGTTGCATTAAGAAGGAAATACCACCAGAGTAGACCTCCTTGTGAACAAATGTCGTTCCTCCTGGCGTTACGTTGCTAGGGGTGAAGGAAAATGTGTGAAGTCCTGAGACAGTCATGACCGGGGGCCCTTGCCATTCAAAAGTCTCTGGTGTGCTTTGCTGGTACAGTCGTTAGATTTTCGCCATTCAGCTGGAACTGGGGCTGAAAGTTTAGATCAACTTACGGTAACGGCCGCTTCGAATGTGAAACCTTCCATCTCACAGCGTAGCTTGTTCCCAACGCCGAGCGGATCATTTTCATTCAGAGGAGTGATGCTCTTCACGAGTCCAGAGTGCCATTGGGAAATCGATGGGAAGTCTAGCAGCTATTTACTCGCACACTGTTAGCTTAAATCACTATTCCTACTTGAATGGAGGGTATGAATAGCTCCTATAAAATATGGAGGGACTTACTGTTTGCCGGACGTCCTCAGGCGAGGCGGCTATCTCAATCGTGGTGATGATTGCCATATGTTCGTCGGCTCAATTGTCTAGTATAAGTCGGGGTTGCTAGATGCTTCTTAGGAACAAACGCTGTTAGGTGTGAATCGATACTATATGTAGCTACGGAAGCATTGTTGGTCTGATGCGTGTGGACGTTTGATGCCTGACCGGAACTCCGACCATCCGTATGGTCGGCTCACCTTTAATTACCAACCTGTGCCTCAGGGACTACCAACCAATCACAATGTAACCACCACTAAAAAAAACCCGTGAATATAATCATAACCTACTAATATATAAGATATAGATCTTAAGAACACAATTTGAAATGCATTTACTATCATTGTTGTTATTTCGGGATTATATGATGAAATTCTTTTTTTGAATCATCACTCCTCTACATTTACATGTTGATTTCGAATTATAACTTTATTTCCTCTTTTTATATATTTCATACATTAATACTCAATGGAAAGACATTTTTCACTAAGCTAACCCCCCATTCTCCAGCCTACATCGCACTTACTATTGCTTCAATATTGAGCCCGCTTTCATCTTCCTGGTGTTCACGAAGAAGCCCGAAAACACCATCTAATCCCACAAAATACTGAAGATGTATTCAAAAATACCCTAGCTATCTGACTACTCTATCCCGGATCCTGCCACCAATTACTCACTTCCTTACCGCTAATCGTTCTCTGCTCCCCATCTTACATCATTGCCATTTGCCAAGACCTCGTTTGTAACATCCCCTTCTACTCTATAGTGATTATGCTTTCTATCCTATCAAAAGCCGCCTTTTCTATATCTCATTTCACTTTTTTTTAAAGCTGCCTTGCGCACAAGTTGTAAGAAAGAGCACAGATCTCGATATTGGGAGAACTTCAAGTAGCGTTGAGGATCAGTGGTTGGTGGCCGTGGTGGTGTATTAGTTCACCCCAGAGCAAGAACGGATTCAATACTGCGAGTAGTCAAGTTAATCAAGGACCTGACTGATGCCAATGGAAGGCTGGTATACCCTGATAGCTGTCATTTGATTGCTATACGAAGCTGAGAAAGAGGTCATTGTGAGGACAGCAAATTCGCGAGGGATGGGCAACATGAAGCAATCTTGAAGAACGGGTGTGTATTTGATGCAGGATGTATGATAATTAGATTTAGTTATAGATAAAAGCTTTCTAAATTTGTAATTCAGATATAGTATACCTTATGCTTTCAACCACATATCTGACTAGTCAGTTTGCCTACAGAAAAGAGCCGCCTTCTATCCACCGGGTAAGCATGTCAAGTGCAACTTCGGGCTGATCTTGAGGCACCTTTAAGATAAATTATAATTAGCATCCATATTAATGGTATAAACGTATGCTTGAGATATCATCGTTGTGTAACTTGGATTGAACATACCATATGGCCAGCGTTATTGATAGTCACCAGAGCGAATCTAGTCTTTTTATCATCTTTCCCCATCTTGATGTTGACTTCCTTAAACGTGCCAACGACTTTCTCCTTCCCCTCTACCACACTTTTCCACGGTTTCAGGTCCTGTGATGTAAAAGCAGGTTGACCTTTCCAAGGCATAGCAGCTGTCCACCGTTTTGCACTCGCCGTGTTACATGCTAGATCTAGGTTGCCTTGATAGATCAATATGTTAATTTGTTCAGACAAGAGATACTGGATTTGGGGAACCATCGTCGTTGAAATGTCCATATTCAGCAAGAAAGCTTCATAGACTGGATCTGAACTAAGTGTAAAGTTTTTGACGACGGCCGGTACTTCAAGCATGGCAAGCGTAGACTTCAGGTTAAGATAACTTTCAGCAAAGAGAGCGCTAGGATAGCAAAACTCATCCACTTCGCAAGGGGCAGTGACTAAAACCTTGGTTAGCCGTTTCCATCGCGCTTCATATTTGTACACCTAGAACTACCAATCTAGAAGAAGTGAGCATTTAGGAGTTCCGCAATATACTCACTGTCATATCTGTTGCGGCCACCTTTCCCGGCCTCTCCATCATAGTAGACCAGGATTCCATCCCAACAAACTTGGCTAGCAGCAGTGCAAATTGCGATATCTGGACGTTCAATGCAAGTTTTTAACACTTCTATACAGCGGGGAAGATTTGTTGCTATCTTATCACAAATTGTTTCGTTGAATACAGGCTTTTCAACACCGGGATTCGTCGAGCAAAGAGTTTCCCAGTAGCCATACATTCGATCTGTTGCTGATACAAGACCATTCCCGATTGCTACTGACCTCAAAGGCACCTGGGGTTGAGTTGGGTGCAGGATATTTTGACTAATTATCTGAGCTCCTAAGGCAGGTAAATAATGTCCCTATAAAGTCGGGTGTTAGCTTGAATATCCTCTAATGGGGTATCAAAACATTTGAACAATTTACTCACTGCATAGCTTTCACCAGTCAACACAAGCGGTCCTTCCTTATGCTCCGGAAATACCTGATGCATCAGTATCTGAAGAAATATGTGCATGTCTGCCGCACTCGTGAAGGAATCGCTCGGCAAGGATTGGCCGTGATCAAGATAAGAGAAGCCAACTCCCGCAGGTTGATCGACAAATAGAAGGGCAGAGTTTTTGTTCCAACCAAATGGGTTGTATATTGTACCATTTCCATGTTCATTAATCAAGCACGGGCCTAGCTCCAAAAGCATTCCTATCATACTGGACCCTCCTGGACCACCGGTGAGCCATAGTGTAAGTGGCGATGATCCATCGGTGGCAGCATTCTCACTCTCGAAATACCAGAAAAAAAGATGCTTATGCCCAACATCTAACCATCCCGTATACTGATCAACATGCGTGTTACACAAAGTTGAGTTCTGTCGCTTGATGCGAATAAAATGCTCAGTAGATACACGACTTTGGTAAGTTAGGAACTCAGTAGAGACTTGACTTTCTCTCAAAGGGGTCTGGGCAGGTTGCGAAATTGCTAACGCTACGGCGAACAGAAACTGAAAAATAAAATAGAGATGCATAATCAATGAACAACATGAAAGCAATTACAGGTCTCAAGGTTTCACGCCAAGGTCACTGATAATTCCACCAAGAAAAATAAATTTGATGTAAGCATGTTTTATTAACTAGCGTATGGCCTCGGATGTGTACGTATAACCTTGCACAATCTCAATTGGATTGTGGTTGCCTGGAGTCACGTGTAAATGATGGTTGACGATATGTTCGGTGTTTAGCTCTTATTTCGAACACTAGTCTTGATGTGGCTTCCTTGGGTCCTTAAGGCGAGATTTTAAAAGCTTTGTTTACGTATCTGTAATTACTACGCGTTTCGTTTGATTGTTAAAACAAAAAACTCAAGGTTGTCATACATATTATATGGCAGGCATATGTTTGAGGTTTTGCTTCAGAGCGTTGTATTTGAGCTGACAAATTTTGTAATATATATATATATATGTGAATAGTGGAACCAGTAGCTAAGTCTGGTATTCAAATGACATGGGTATAAAAATACAGACTAACTTGTACACCAAAATAAATAAATAACCAAATCAACAGAGAGCTATTCAAGTTGAAAAGGAAGTCCGCCATATCTATTTTGGGCGGCTTCTATGATTAGATGCGGAAGCTCACCGAGATCACTCTCGGCCTCTATCGTTACGGCATCGTGTAAGACCCAACAACGGACAGATCTCCAACGTCTCATTCCCCAAACAGTTTTCTGTGATTGCCGCAAGAACAGTTATGAAGCCAGTATCAACCTTCTCCAGTCATCTTGAGGCCATCGCCCGTATTCATGTCACATCTTCCCATATCGTAGTGCCCACCCGTCTATGTGGTATTATCGTTTTGCAAATCTCAGGACAATTTGATCACAAGATTGAGACAGGTGGATATGTTGCCCAGACCAGATGAGATGCCAAAAGAACTTCTATGCCATAGCATATGGATCCAACGAGCAGCCTAAGAGAGGCGCTTGAGTGTTCGACATGAAACAAAAGTAAATGTAACCCTTGGTTCATTTTATTGTAAAATTTAACTAAATCATTTCAAAAGGGAGAAGGAACGAACTCTAACAGCAAAAGATGGAAAAATCATGAATGGTCCATGCTCCCATTCAGCCAAGATTCCAAACTTCTAGTAGCTGGCACTCACCATGGAGAGCTTATGATATGGAATATCGACTTATATGTTTCCACGCCCTGTAGGATAATATCAGCTCATACATGATCACTACTTCTAATTCTTCTTTTGATAAAACTCTTGAGGAAGAATATATCCTATGGGACCGCGCCGTGGTCACGGCAGCACTCTTTTACTCTATGGGTCAAGTAACTCGACAAAGTTTGTTAACCCACAGCTCTAAGATGCTTATTATCTTTTTGCGGCTTGTCGCTAAGCCCAGAAGCCCCTGCGAGTTTTCACTCAATTAACCCTCCTCAACGAAACATGCAATATTAGGCCTTAAATTGAGACTGGGCTAACTTTATCTATTAATGACAAAATATTCAGTTTTGAGACTTCAAATCTAGAAATATCAAAAAGAATGTATTGGAAGGAGGAATATTTTGCAAGTTCTGGTGCAATGCGTGGTAGGTAGAAGTGGTGCTAGATCAGCATGGCGCCTCAGGCAGCAATTAAGCATAATGAATCTCCCGACAAAACTTCCTCCTAAGCTACAGGGGAACAGATCCTTCATCATAACACACACAATTTGGACTAATGGCAACGCATTGCCATTAGCCTTTCCAAAGCCAGCATCTATAAACGGATCTCATGGAATATACATATAGCATTGTACGGTATAATTTGATAGTTGCTGGGTCAGAGCCCTATCGGCAACTTGGCGTTGGCCCCTGTCTGCCTCGCTTGTACGACAACTTTTGAATGACAGCTTTTGTAATATATTACTCTATGTATCACTCTTCAGTTTGACTATTAGCATCACCGGATCCTACGCTAGATACGCTAAGGCGTTATTTTGGGCATCCCGAGTCCGAGGATGTGGAGTCCAAGCTTGAAGGACGTCAATCTAATCGTGGCATTTGCTGGGGCAGCCGTTTTATGTACAGTATTGAGTCAATACCTAACCACCTCCAGACCATTTGAGCTCTCATCTGAATCAGTGTGCTGGATATTACTCCCGGTTCTGTTTACGGCCGAGAAACGATCCAAATTCAATGTCATCTCGGCAGAGTCTCTCGCTCCTGAGCCCCCATCTCGATCTACATCGTCAATATCATTGTGGATAGTTGCTGTTAGTCTCGTTGCCGCCAATTATTTCAGAGCAGAGGTTGGAATTATTGGACTTCTCGTAAGCAGCCTGTGGTTCTAAACAGTTCAGAACGAACTAATGAATTGCAGCCAGCGTTGACTCCACTTCTGTTGATGACCGAAAATCACCTTCGGCCGAACCCACGAATGCTTGATGCTTCACCCATATTCCTTTTCCTCAACCCATTCTGGGGCTTAACACTCGCGGCCACATTCTTGAGTCTGACTCTGTCGGACTGGAGTCTTTGGGCGTGTGCCTTTTCGGCTCTTCCAGCCGCTGCTTTACTGATCGCTTATGTCGCCTTCATTCCCAAGTCTTCTGAAGATGATGACTTCTTTCCGTATGTTAACATCGAGGAAGCTGTTGTCCATCTTTCCTTACGAGTTTTGTTCCTCTTAGCAATTGTGCTTGGCATCCAAACTTTCGTATTTGGGTTGTACATCAATAATTTGATAGTGACGCTATCATTGGGCATGACAAAAGCCTTGTCTTGGTACTTTATAATTAAAACAGTTAGTCTCCTTCCTACCTGCAACTGAAGAGTTGTTGACATTGATTATTTGCTAGGCTCGATACACCTCCTGGTCAATCGCCGTGGCCATCATAACTTTCAGCATCATATCAACCCAAAATCCATTCATGCAGTCCTCAGATAGTCTAGCATTTTGGCACGTCCTTGCTTCTTTAATCGCCCTAAGTCAGGTCATATATAATCTCCCAAAGCAAACAAAAGCTAGATCGGCGCTTTGGCTCTTGATTCTTATCTCTATTATTCCATATCTGGCAAATATCTTTGCCATCCGTATGGCACAGTCATCAACCCCATCGAGTTTTGGTCACTCTGAAAAGCATCCTATCGAAGCCCTAATTCGCAAATCAAAAGCTGAATTTGTCGACCTATTACAGAAGCAGTCCAAAAGCTACTCAGCAGCTGTTACGGAATATCAACGTCGTTACGGTGTCGAGCCACCGCCAGGCTTCGATGCATGGTATGAGTTCGCTGTGGCCAGCCAGTCACCTATTATTGATGACTATGATATTATTTTCGAAAAGATATCTGCTTTCTGGCGACTTAGTGGTAAAGATTTTATTGCAGTAATGAACGATGTGAAAAACACCCCAAACTGCGACCTGTGGAGTTGTAAATTCTCCGTTGACCGTGCTAAGATTCGCTGTACCCACCCCCAGCGCGCTTATGACAGACATATTGGAGTCTTCTTTGGCCAGCTGTCAGAGACCATGTCCGGATCCCTTCTCGATGTCAGCTTCCTTGTGAATCATCTAGATGAACCAAGAGTTCTAGTTCCGCCACAATTATCACAAGGAAAGAAGACCTCAGGTAGTCGACAATTCAACTTGACAGAGATGTCAAATATGCCCAGTTGGGACGCAATTACAAAATCATGTCCAGCTCAGAAACTTGACACAGCTACGAAAGCCCAAAGTCCAGTGGAGACATTTGGTCTTCCTTTTGTCACTGATCGCCCTTCATACATGGACTTGTGCCGACATCCTGAGTACAATTCGATGCATGGTCTATTTATGAGCCCTACATCTTTCTCTCTAATTGAAGGCTTAGTGCCGATACTTACGACAGGCTCGCCTTCAACGATGGGCGATATTTTATTTCCAAGTCCAGCTTACATGGAGTCCGACTTTCGATATGACAAAGCGCATGACGTCGAGTGGCACAGCAAGAGAAATAATGTGTACTGGGCTGGCTCTACCACAGGTGGTTTTGCTTTGGATGACAGGTGGAGGGACTACCAGAGGCAGAGATTTGTAAGTTTGGCACAGAATCTAGGCCATCAGCAGCACTATTATCTCAAAGAACAGACCGGTATAATTGGCCGCGTGAAATCTTCATTTCTGAATAGCCGGCTGTTCGAAGTTGCTTTCACCAGAATCATCCAGTGCCAGAAAAGGTTTTGCAGAGACCAGGGTGCTTACTTCAGGACAAAGTCTTGGGCGGCTAAAGACGAAATGCTTCGATCACGACTTGTTTTCGACATTGACGGGAATGGTATCAGCGGGCGTTACTACAAGCTCCTAGCTTCAAAATCAGTCCCACTCAAACAAACACTCTTTCAAGAATGGCATGATGACCGTCTTATTCCATGGGTTCACTATGTACCCGTTAGCCAGGGAATGGAAGAGCTTCCAGAGCTGGTCTTCTACCTTACATCAACCAAAATAGGGCAGGAGCGGGCCAGAGAGATTGCGGAGCAGGGAAGGGAATGGTTCTCTAAAGCGTTCCGAGACGTTGATCTACAAATATATACCTATCGACTGTTGCTTGAACTGGCGAGATTGCAAGACCTAGACAGGCAAGCAAGCTAATGTTGGGAAGCAAAATTGTTCGACTGTTCAAAACCTGTCAAGGACCTGGACTCACGATGAAAGCGGAGGAGAGGTTCCTGTGCGTAAAACGTGTGTAAAGGTTTCTTGTTTTGGTAAAGTCTAGGGAAGGAAGCTCTCCGTACGGGAGAGGTCTAAGTATGCTAGCTAATGAGGGTGTGTGCCTCAGGCCACAACAAAACCCTACCCCTCGCCGATTCGTTCTGCATTGCAGGCGCACGGAGTTTCTGGGGTGATACCTAGCCACCAGGCTACATATATAGCATAATGAACGCTTTTGTAGCACACAATATTTGTTGTAACCCCCTCCGACCTAATCCAAGACTACATTGATAAGCGGCGTATGGATGTCATGGATGTCACAGATGTCACTGTTGCAATTTATGTAAGAGTTCACAGAGGCTATGAGAATTTGGTACAGATCATTGATTATGACTACATGGCCGCATAACAGGTGTTTCATTGAAGACAGCTTCGAATTACATACCGTGACATCATGAACACATTTGTATACGTAGGAGCTGTTTTAGTAATTGAGTATTTTATAAATCGCGCTAACAGTATGTTGTAAAAAGTTAGAATGAAGGTCGACGAGAATATTTGCGCTTCGGGAAAGGTGGCAACATAGATAGCCATGTTATTTTCCGAAGCTACAGTTATATATAGGATCTATATTAGCCCATAGTAGTCAACCTTAAAACCATTCGTAATGACCTCAAATACAGCAGATCGTCAAATATGATTCTACAACGCTCTATACATTTACTTCTTCCATCGGAAACCAGGATGCCTCCAATCCAAATCCTGAATCTGTTTAATACTCTTTCCCCTCAAAGCATCATCAACATTTATCTTCTCCCGCTGCTTGTTATCCCGTATCATCCAGAGTAGTAGAGCAATACTAGACAAAAATATCGTGCTGCTAGTAGCGAGATTAAGGCCATTGCCAATTTTAAAGTTAGGCCCATCAAATGGCAAGAAAGACCAGGTACTAATCAATCCTCCTATATTTCCAAACATGACGTTAGTTCCAATCGCAGCTGATCGGGAAGTATCAGAAACAACGTTAGCTGCAACCTGTGCATTACACAAGGCTCCAAACGAGAATGCCCCGGACGCTATGATGAAAGTTGCCCCATAGCGTGTTTGAGGATCATCAGATGCGAGAAAGATGATGTAGCCTGCTATCATGAGAGGGGCAGATATGATGAAAAAGATATTGCGTCGGTCGTAACGCCAGCTGAGAAACGGAAACAGAAGGGTGAAGAAACCTCCAACCAGGTAGGGGGGAACGGTCTTCAGCTGCTGGTACACGACAGTATTCTTAGGGTAGATTGTTTTGACGATAGTAGGCGCAAAGAATGCAAGACCCTGGACGGTGATGTTGTCAAGCAAGAAGATCATGGAAGTTGCTAGAGTCACGGGACTTAAAATTCCTCTCATAACCTTAGGCGCATCTATCTTATCAAGAACCTCGGTGACTCCCACGCGTTCCGATTTGACACCTATAGGAATTTAAAGTCAGTCGTTACTACTCTTGGACCTTGAATAAGTATCAATGAAGTACGGCCACTTACGAGCAATGGCCATAGCCTTCTCATCCACGGACAACCACTTTGCTGTTTCCGGTCTGTCGGTTAAGGTGAAGAAAGCTATAACCGATAGAGCAATAGTGATGATCCCCTCGATGGCGAAAATCATGCGCCATCTGTGAAGACTACCGAAATTATCCAATTTGAGAATACCAGAGGCTAAAAGACCCCCAAAAGCACCTGCTAGAGGTGCCATGACAATGTACAGCGAGAGTCGGAACGCTAATTCACTCCTCCTATACCACCGGGACATGTAATAAGCAATGCCTGGCATCATTCCAGCTTCGAAAAGTCCGAGTAAGAATCGGACAGCGGAAACCGATGCTTTGTCATTACAAAATGCGGTGCAGACAGAGCAGATACCGAAACCAAGTGACGTGGCTGGCAGAAACCATCCTGGTCCGATATATTTACAGGCCAAACTGGCTGGAATCTCAAAAATGATGTATGAGATGTAAAACACGGACAGAATAGCATTGTAATCGTAATTGACGAGATGTAGGTCCTGTTCGAACTTCGCTAATTTCGCATTTCCTACAAATCCTTGAGCTTAATACTTAGATTTAAAGGAGGGAGACTGACCGATGTTTGCTCGATCAATAAAGCAGAACAGATACAGAAGAGCTACTGTTGGAACAATATAAAGATCGATTTTCCAAAGCAGCTTTCTCTCAAGCGCCTTATCAAACTGGATCAGTGGGACTCCATGACTGTGGTCGATATTAGCAACAGCCCCGACGCGGCTATTTTTGTTAGGAGTAGAGCTTGCCTATCAGTTGCAATATGTCCGGCCGCGGCAGCCTCGGTAGCAGATTCATATTCTTTATGGTCGTAGCCAGGAGGAGTATTTGAGCCCGACTCAATCTTGGCGAGGACAGCGGACTGCTTCTCGATACCTTCTTTAGCCATCGTTCAAGATTTCCCGCGGAGCTCAAAGGGGTGAAAGAATATGGTTGCAACACAAGTAAAAGAGGAAAGTGAGATAAGATTATTATGTATCCCATAAGCGGGATGATATTAGCGCCGTTATGTGGCCCGAGCCAAATGCCGGGGTACGCTAAGGACTGCGGAGGTGGACCTGACAACCCGTCATCCATCTACAATTCTACATTGAAGTGTAAGAGCTACGTACACTTGCAAAGTCTAATTGACCGGAATCCCAGGGATTTGGAGCACTACTGGACGGACGGACGAACGAACGGACGAACGAAGCATGGCAACAAGTTTGATAAGAAAAAAACGTTGCGCGAGGGTCAGGTGAGGATTTGCTGCCTACCGACGTATCGTTTTAAAGTTTTGTCTATCCTTTATTGGAGTTCATTTCAATCTTCTTTCTGCAAGCGTACAGATGCTAGTGGATAGCTACTCTGGTGCAAGTGGCCTCTCAATAACAATTGATCGCATCGAAGACTTTAGGCAAGGTAATGATGCCCTATTCTCCTCCTGAAACGGCGACGCTACATACCGAGGTAGGGTCGGGAAATTAATTTTCACTAGAACTAGCAAATTCCAATTGGCATCCTATCATTACGCAGCGCATTCTCGGTTATAGGGTTCGGAGGTCATCTCAGTAGTGAGATGTAAAGAGGAGTAGGGGCGGGCCAAAACCTAAACAAGACTGCCCAGAAGAAGATCAACCAGCTCCCAAACATTTGGACAGCCACCTTTGGTCGGCTCCAAAGAACGGCAGACGGCCTGCCAAGAATAGCTTATTATGGGAAGGAATTGGCTCCAGTGTTGAGTGTAACTATTCGTTCCGTTATGGAAATCACCGCTGTGTATCCGGGGAATACTTTACACCTTACGCTGCAAACGCAACGGGAAACTTAGGGCACCTAGGATTGATATGAGCATCATTATTTTGCAAGAAATACCTGATGATTAAGTATCAGATATGGTAGTTTTCTCCTGAAGCTCAGGTTGGCCCATTCGTCTGCAATCCAAGGCACATTACAGAAAGTAGGAGTACCCTATCTGAATTTCATGGAGTCCAGTACAAGGCGATGGCCCTAATCAATCAACGAGCGCGAGTCCAGATCACCCACCGCACACATCAGGTACAATTTCTAGAGTATAGACTAGCATGCGTGCTTAAAAAGTCTCCCGTCCGCTACCGGGAATGCTTTCCCAGCCTCACTTCTTAAGATGAGTGTCGTTGACAATGATCCTCTTACCGTCATTTGAAAACTAGAGCGCTTCCTCTGATGTAGACTTGGTAGTTTTCCAGCCGCTGTTCGGATCTATTTCTAATATAACATTCAGTGCCACAGCCGAACACAAGTATTAAGTTCAACCCCAAATATTCACCTCAACTTCCCCGCGATATACCACTAGGAACTTGTCACACGTACTCGACCTCCCACAGTTTCCACTTAAATTTAAATCTTATGTCTCTCTTAGCTTATCAATAACACACGCTGGTATCTATTGGACGAGTCAGCTTATTGCTGAGAAGTGCTCTTTCTCATTTTGATCACGTGGGTCATTCCCATGACCCTTTTTGTATGAATGTCTACCTACCCGATTCATTTTATCTTATGCGCTTTAAAATACTCTCCGCTATTCTTCCAGAACATGACATTATGAGAAAAGCTTAGCATAGGTACAATGCGAGCTTCTACCAACTTTGGACTACCCATAAGCCTGTCGATTTAACCTACATTGGAATGCTAATCAGAACTGCCACTCTAAATTGCTCGCCAGATCCAAGATAGAAATAGCTAGTAAACGATCATCGAGGATACAGGCGCCGATGGTGTAGTCATCAGTGCCTCCAGGGCCCTTGATGGACATCTATGTCACTACTCAGGCCACCAGTTGGGATCTGCCATCTTACACCTACGAGGAATCTTCGAGGAATTTGTCAAGAGGCCCTGAAGTTTGCCAGATGTAGCCTTTAATCTTGTGTATCACAGTGGAGCTTACTCAGTATGTGATACATCTGTGACCATCTTTTGTACGCTGTCGCTCTGCAAATATCATGACTTCGCTCTGGGAAGACTTTATCAACCTAGATCAAAAGGCAGCCTATGTCTTTGATTTGACGGTGCTACCTAGAAGCTACGGTGAAGTTGTTGATATGAACATACGTAGAAGTTTAAGATTCACGGATTGAAATCTGAAAAGTGATTCTTGGATCTTCAGCTTCTGTCACCCTGACCACGTAACTTCTCATGCTCTCGTCACGTCTAGTTTTCAGCATTGATTAGATAGGTGGATCTCAACTACAAATCACTTTACTTGATCTTTTGAAAAGTACTTGGCATCGATAAACCGTCAACTACCATATTCACCTGCCGAAAAAGAGATCACTAGGGCCCACCAAAGGATAAAGACATGTTGTATCACACAAAACTCACAAACCAATTTCCCACGCGGCTCAGCATTCCAGGATAGCCATTGTCAGGTAACGGATTATCTCTCGGGGCTTCCATCTCTCGTGCTCATATGGCTCGGATCATTGGCATGAAGGGCACTGTCCTTCGGCCCGGACTTTCTCGAAAATGAAACTGTTATGCGCGAATATAGAAGAAGCGCACAGGCCCAACGCAAGCGTCGCATCCCTTATAACCGCATGCCAACAAAAGAAGCGCTTAATTGACCATGGTCCCAATCCATAACCTAACACATGGCTCTAGCGCTCCTAACGCTCCACCAACCACTATACACCCCAGGTCCTCCAACCTCCACCCAACCTATCAATGCTTAAAAGACGACCCAAAGTTTTGGAACGTGGGAAACTCGGAGCTTCGGGAAGCTGCTTCGGTGCTTGAACCGGCTCCTTCCCCTCTGCCTTTTTGCTATGTCTACTATATATGCTGTTGGTATGTAATGTGATAGGGTAAAATACACGTGTGCAGGAAGGGGCAAACGAGGGAAAAGAGGAAATCGCCATTTGCAAATGAGCAGATTGCGGTAGATTTGACTGCAGCGTTTGTGCGTGTGTTCATCTACATTACCCAACAGAAAAGAACAAAATGCGTTCATCAACAGAGCAAAAGGGAGCTTTTGTTCCTGTCGTAACTCGGTCAGGGAGAACGGTGCACGGGACTAGAACCTCATGCGTCCACCCTGGCGACCAACCACTCTTAAACTTGTACCCGGTACTCTGATCATTCATATCCCTCAATATTGCATGCATGATGCGAGGCGGATGATGCGTTTGAAAAGGTTCAAAGCCACACGATTTGCCGCGACAGCGTCAGGCTCGGTTAGACCTCTATCGCCGGTATACAGAAAAGAAAGCTGCATGATCGAGACAACAAAGCCAAGAAGTTATTTCTGTGTAAGGATGTGGCTGGTGTTGGGAATGTTGATCGGGTTGGCATTTGGTGTGACATCACTCAGGGTCCAGAGGTGAGACAAGGAGGGAGCAAATAAAATATGGGTGAAATATGCTGGGCAACGATAGGAGTTGTGAGTGAGTGGCTCTGTGTTCAAAGTGATATATGCCGTTGAGGAGGTGCGAGCTAGAGATGCTGAAAATCTCCCGTTTCCACCCCTGGTTGGTGGGAAGCCATGTCTCAACGGGACAGCAAGATATGCCTTTATTGCATATGATAGAAATATTGGAGTCTTGAGTTCCTCCACTTTTCGTATGAAGCTGAGGATCTGATTTGAGGAATGGCACAGGTCTAGTAGTCCAATAGAAGTTGTGACCTTCCGTATACAGATATATACAACCGTCAATCATTGCACAACGCGGAAATCGCGGGAAAAAGGTTCCATAAATGGCGGGGGATTTGAAGACACAGCTTGAATACATCTGGCCTTCGATTGGACTAACAATTTGTTGGGTACTAGAGACGTCGAACGTAGCTCTGCACTCCTCTAAAGGTAACCTGGGCTAGATTTCAAAAGGTCACCATCTGAAACACGTGAAAGAGCCCAACGGCCGCCTTGGAAATTGAAAGGTAAAAGAAAGTAGTATGAGAACGATGTCCCAATCCGGAACTAAGCAGCAAAAAAGAAAGCCCAAAATTCAAGGCTAGATCTTGGATGAACAGCCCGCCCGCGTTTCTCCACGCCTCCCATCAAATCCCGCATCTTCAACTGCTTGGCACATATGCAAACAGGGGATATTTCTCATCACATCAATCAGGATGCGGGTATGAATAGAACCTTGTGGTCCTAGAGTCCTACTTGAGTTGCGTGGTATTAAAACAACACATATTCACGGGCCGAGAGCTGGCAGGTTACAAGCCGTTCGGGATCTCACATGAATAACCAGACCGGCCCGGGGCTGAGTCGAAACATCCAGCTGGTATTGCGGTTTTGTGGCGCGGTTTGACGCACTCTCCTGCCAAATTATTGTGTGACTCTAAAGAAATGCAAGGCGCGCAAGCTAGCATAAGTTTTGCATTAGAGGCTCCAACAGTCCAGGTAATACGCCAGATTGTCTTCGTTAACGGCCGTGTTTGACATGGTGATGCACCACCCGGTGTCACCAACGGAGCAACCTCCGCCAGAAGACTTCAATCGTCGTCGGACGCGAAGTTGTCAAGTCGTGACTCGCAAAAATAAGCTTCACCTCTCCCAAAACTCTATTTATGTCGATATGTTGGATGGTTACTTAGTATTGTTGGAAGCTTTATTAATAGTGGAGGTCGCCTTGCGTTGATGGAACTGTTGGTGTTGTAGGGGCTATACAGCAATCCTTGCTTTGCGCTTCGTGCAAAAATGCAAACATCCTCGCATCACCTCAACTTCCTTGTACTACTTAAATTTACGAGCTTCAGTAGTGACTGCCAAAAGATCTTCTTGCTTATATTTTATTCGCAGCAGATCGTCGTAGAATAAAGATGCAGAAGAAATCTATCGATAAGATGAGAATCTTCAAAATCGTGCCAGCCGTAAGTTACGAGATGTTGTAAGCTGTCCAGAACCTCACAGCCATGATAAATTTTCATGGTGCTCAGCCATAAAGTGGTTCTCCTTATTTGATTTAGTGCATACAAGGATTTTAAAATCTTACTGGTTCATTGCAGTCCCAGAATCCTGGTCAATTAGCCTTGATCAATCAGACACGTCCCAAGGAGTCGGTAACCAGTTGAACTTCTCCCAAAGACTTTAAACCAACACCGCCATGGGGGTGCTGTAGATAACGCCGAGACCCGTTTATCCAGCCAGGATCATTGGATTGATGTTGGAGAATTTCTAATGAGGGCAATAAAAAACCAACAGTAAGGCTATGGCAAAATGACAGGCATGAGGTGGTAATGCCGGAAGAATTATAGGTCTTTGAGTGTTGAAGCCGAAGGCTCTGCTTCAGTTGCTTCAACATGTGTGTTCGCTGAAAATATCAGGCAGCCTCCTTGCATGGCAGTAATAGCTACTTTTTGAGCTTCATGGATATTGTGTCTTACAGTCATGCACACAGATCCCCTTTTAGTAGTAAACCCAGAAGTGACTGCACATGAATGATCGACGAAGATTTTCAAACTCATCTGTGCGGTGAGTATCCTGTATGCCGCAGCTAGATACGAGCATCGGTTCCGCCAAATCGGCCATTGGTCTATTCACCATCCTTTAGGTCTAGTGGATGTGATAAAGTTGTCTGATACATCTGATGGATTCTCCAAGCGCTGCAGAACAAGAGTATAAGCCGTTGGCCCCCCATTTTCGCTTGAAACGATCTTTCGAATTCAACATCTACGACCATCAAAAGAATATTAAACGTATACTCGTAGCACTTGGGCCACCATATACCCATTCCTCTTTCGTTATTAAAGACTCCCATGAAAGACGCACACAAAGCCTAGCGTACGAACTCTTTGCAAAACTTCTCCCAACATACGTTTTGCCATCTAGATGGCGGAGATATTCGCCCCTATGTCCATATCGAGCCTTTTGAATCCATCCACCACAGTGGAAGTCAAGGAAACGATGAAGCTCGAGGACGCATCACTTTCACTGACGAATCCTTTTAAGCCAACGCAAGTATGGCTACCTCCGATGGACGCCGAGCCCATCGATGATGTCCAAGTTCAACTTCCCTATAGGATACAACTACCCCAGCAAAATCGAGCAAAGTCAGTGCACAAACAGCGATCGAGGACACTCTCACCGCCGCAGCTCTCTGTTCTTCGCTTGTCTCCACCTACGCAGTGCCGAAGTCGTTCGAACGTTGGGTGGAATATAGGGCACTATCGTATTACTGGGAACGGTCCGTTGTACCCCTCTAGTATCGATATCTACGACTCTTCAACTCATTTTGATACCCTAGATGAGCCGCTTCGAGCAAGGCCAAAGACACGCCCGCATTTCTCTAATAAAGCCTACACCAGAGAACAGGTTGACTTTTGTAGGTACATGAAGTTAGACTGTGAGATGTCTTTTCATGAAGTAAAGATACTGTTTGGAAAGCGATTTCCCGAGGTGTCGCGTGAATCCAATCAATGTTTTTCATCTCGCTATTACCGCGACAATGTCATCCCTCAACTGGATGAAAATGGCCGCCTCATGTTCGACGACAAAGGAAAGTTGCAGTTAGAGGCAGTCGGAGTACGGGGCCGCAATACTCCAGAGGGAAGAGCCAAGTGTGTACCCTTTACTCTTATCGATAGATCGCCATGGCGAGCGATCACCTATGACTGGGTATCTAAGGAACACAAAGCCATCGCTCGACTGATCCTCGATGGCATCGACCCCACGGATCCTCAAGGCAGTAGGTCAAGTTTTGCTACGCACAGAGATCTCACTAACTTCATACTAGAGAAAGCGGAATGGCGGCGTGTCCTCCGTGAGGCCGAAGACCATATGTGAAATGATACATCCTCTTCATTACTACGATGTGGCATGTGTGGAGTTTGGGTCCAAAGATTGGAGGGTCATTGACCGGAGTTGAATGGTGGCCAAATACCCCAATTCTGATTTTCAAAGGAGTTCATGGCGCAGTGTTTGCTTTGTTCTGTCAGCACTGCAGTTTGCTTGTGATTTCCCCAGGTTGTATTAGTGCGTAGTCTGCTTCACAGCTTCTACTTCAATGTGGGATGGATGAGAGAAGTAGCTTCAATTGGAATCTAAACCTCTTGCAATATCTGTGCAATGGTGAATATACGTGCAGACTAACCTCTCGTCCGATTAATTCAAAAGTCATCCTCGGTATGTGGCAAGTTGTGCTAACGTAGCACTTGTCATATCCGGATAGCCTTGTCCATCCTCGCCCTCGGACGTATCCTCATCTTCGTCATCGCTGCCTGTCTTCTTCTTCGTCCATGTGCTCTTTGCCCAAGGATATCGTTGGCCATCTCCTTCATCACTAAAGGCACCTTCATCATCGTCGGAGTCCATATCTTTACGATAGTAATTGTGGGCATTACGATCAAATTCATCGTCTGAGTCCACTTCTTCATCCGGATAATCCGCAGAATAATGATTCTCGGCTATTAATCATTAGCGATTATAAATTTATGTAATAGTGCAACAGTTACCATTTTCGTCTTCTTCGAAATCTTCCTCCTCATCTTCTTCCTCAATTTGTGTCTTATAAAACTCATCGATATCTGGCTGCGAGTCGAGAACCAGAAGACCAAATTTGTCGTCAGTATCGGAGTCCACTTGATGGGCGGGCATGCGATAATAGGTGTCAATGACATAGTCTCCGTCATCATCCATTTCTACATCTTGGATGTCTGAGCCGTCAACCGAAACTCCAGCCGTGGAAATCAATGCTTGCTCAGGATGCCTCTCGTGGTACCGGAGAGCAGGCTTTTTGGGTTTGAACTTTGTCGGGGTTGCAATACTACGAGGCTTAGGTTTATTAGCTTCTGCTTGGGCTATACTGCGGCCAATCTCCTGCAGAGTATATGCTTGCATTTCTGCTGCTAACTTCTCCGAGTTGACGTCCCAGGGCATCATTGCACCAGACGGTAGGCGGACATTTCTGCGAGGTAGCGTCATATATTGTGTGTTGTTGCTGGCAGCACCTGATGTTACTGGGGTTATGGGGGTTCTTGCGGCTTGACCTGGCCTCTTACGAGGTCGCTCTGGTTCAGCTTCCTCTGATATAGTTGAGCTGGCTGTATCCGGCTGGAAATTGACATTTGTAGATGGATCGGAGGTTTGGAGTCTAACATGTCTGCGCTCACTAAAGATAATAGGGCGTTGTTGGGTCTTCACACCCAGTGCCTGGCCTGGGGTCGATTCGGCAGCTGCGTTTCGGGAAATGTGGAAGCGTCTGATGACTGTAGCATTTGTATTGGTAGGATTATTGTGAGAAGCTTGCTCATTTATGGCTACTGCAGGTACACTGGGTTCCTTATCTGGGCTGCTAAAGGGATTTTGAAGGCTTCCTCCACTGGGTTGGGTCGCTATGTTAGGTGAGCTCCTGCTCACAGGTAGCTGCTGCTTGGTGTGCTGAACATTTCCCGTTGGTGGTCCCGTAGCAATTCCATTCTCGGATGGGTGTCTAGAGAAGACGAATTCGCTAGCTCTACGCTGTCGTTTCCCCGTGGATTCTTGCACACCTAGGCTACGTGAGTGATTGCTTTACAGAGAACATTGAAAGGGGTGTTTACGCAGAAACTCAACGGGCTCATCAGTACGCTTCCTCTTGATATGTACCGTTACCGGGGGAACCGACATGATATAGTGATGCCGATTGAACAAACTGATTTGTGACGGGTATTTTGAGAGGAGATGTGGTTTCTTTTGCAGCGCATGTAAAGATCCAAGCAAGGAGAAGTCCAAGGAAGTAGTTGCAACAAGCAGAACCGCAAGGCTCAAATTTTAGGATTGTTACGCGAGGCTGATAAGGTGGGACCCGCGTCAGCCAACCGATAAGCAGCGATGATGGAATAGCATGGAAATGGCATGTGAGAATACGGTATATCGTACAAGCTCGTACAGTATTGATACAATAGAAGACAATACAATACAATACAAGTACATCCACCCTCCACAACGCTAGCAGAGAGCGTAGTGCTCCCGGGGATTACGCTATATTTCTCGAGGGTTATTGTTATTTCGTTATCAGCATTACATTCCACCCGGTCTGCCAATGTTGGCGTCGGTTTTACCGTATCCCGTTACACCAGCTGCGATGACGACGAGGGTAAAATCTAGGCCCCTCGCCCGAAAACCAAGGATACGTACAGATATGATGCCTTTGCCTTTGCCCTGTAATCGTAAAGTGCTCGCATGCAAGAAGCAGCAGGTTGGCGAAACGAACATCCGGCCGAACCACCCTTTACATCACCTTATTTCAACATCACTCCCTTTGCCCCCCCCGTCCTCTCCACGCTCCCAAACTTATTGAACTTCTCAATGTCCAACTACATTCTTCTCCAATATCCTCTCTATTACCCATTCCAGACATCTAGCACTTGTTGATGTATTGTTCCATCTAATCATCTCGCCAACCCCGCTCTTCCGCGTTATCTGGTCCTAATCGCTCTATATTGGTCACTGGAACCCGAACATCTCGTTTCCCACTCGATCTCAGGATCCTAGAAACTCTCCTGTGCAGAGTAAGTGTTTTTAAACGTCTACTCATTGCTGTTCTCGCTTTTCCTGCGGTATATAGGATTTCAGTTTTGTTCCAGAGCAGCGTTGCCAGCTGAGTGTTGCTGTACAGACTTAACCGGCTATTTCGAAGCATACATGAATTTCCTCAATGTTCACTTGTTGGCAAGACTTTGGATTCTCTTCTTCTACGCTTGGACCAGAAATCAGTAGACATGTTGATACATACATATATATTATTCCTACCATCGCCTCTGGTTTCGATGTCGTTGTTGGGAGATATGCTAAATGTATCCAAATAGGAAGCCACGATTTTCATCTCTCCTGATGCACTTGCAACTATAGTCAACAGCCTGTCACTGTGTATGTCCGCACACCTCACCATACTTCTATCTAGCCTCTCAGTAAACTTGGAACACAAGTACATTGACTTCGACCGAGCTCACCATGGCCTCATCTACTGTCACCTTGAAATATGCAAAGCCAGGGACCAAGCCTCCAGTATACTTGGCGGGCTCATTTTCAAATCCCCAATGGATTCCACTACCTATGGAATGGCATGCCACAAATAATGACGAGTACGAATTCTATAAAGAAGTTACAGTTCATGAGGGACAGGAATATCAATATAAATTCAGAATTGGAGAAGGTGATTGGTGGATTTTGAACGATGATTCTCCTACTGGTGAGTCCTTACTCAATCAATTGACATCGCCCTGATTGAATACACAATCTTGTTCTTGGCAATGTCACCTTCCGAGGAAGAAGCGAGGCTAATGGGAAGCACAGTTACTGATGACATTGGTAACAAGAACAATCTTCTCACAGGCCCGTACGAGTACAAAGAACCTAACAAAGAACTCGAAAACTCCTTACGTCCCGTACCGCGCACCCAACCATCAAACACCTCGAACAGCAAGATGGTATTAAAATCTGAACCAGAAGAACCAATCGGTGGTGGCGATGGATCGATATCACCAGTGAATGAAAACATACCCGTGATCCTCCAGGATCAGCTCAAAGCTGCCGAGAAAACCATTAGAGAGGAATATGATGCGAGTCCGACTCCATCCAAAATCGGTAAGAATCCTCTTCATGCGTTTGTTCGTATAAAGTATGCCAGGATTTGTAGTGAATATCTAGCATCTTAAGCGTGCCAAATTTGCCATTCTTCTCTTGATACTGCTCGCTACCTTAAACTACTAACGGAATTTGTTAGAGGCGATAGTATCTGCAAATACGGCTGCAGAGGTTGCAGATGTCGCAGCCACTCTCGATAAGCCTCCACAGATCAACATTGACAAGTTTGATGATGAAGACTTTGACGATGATGACAGCCTGGATTCCATTCCCCTATTCTCCCATGAGTGTCAGCTCCCACCAGACGAAGACTCGATCAAAAGAAGCCCGTCCAACCAACAAGAGCACGCAACCGATTACCGGGATTCTCCTTTCGAAGAAGTTATATACGATCCCAATGATCCGAATATTGAAGAGTTTCCGATCGATCGGGCCGGTATTTTTGAACGAATTCGAAGAACGTCGAGGAATTTGAAGGAAGATGAGACATCCGTCGACCTCGAACCTCAATCTCCTGTGGTTGGAGCGACCCATCATAACGAAAATAGCCTCCATGTTCCTTCCCCACACTTGTTACCTTCAAAACATGACGAACGCTCCCCATCGTTAAACTCCATACCCGAAGAGCATGGCAGCTACAAGGATGAACTCCTTGCTTCTCTGCCTGAAGCTATTGAGCAGCCCAAGGATGAAGCTTCTTGGGAAGGCGATAGAAATGGTGTCGAATCATCAACGCCTCCTGAAGCTACCCCGTTCAAAGACTCCGAAGAAGATGGAAAGCATATTTCTCCAGGCGCTATCAAGCTACCTGAAACTCCAATCGTTGAAGGTGATATTAGAGAACTTGGGGGAGACGGAAACCAAGATAGTGATCCTGAAAGCCCACGCATCGTTGTGTCCGCAGCCACACCAGGACCAAGCTATGTAAGCAAACATATTGATACTGCGAATGCAACTGCTCTGGAATCAGAGAATAGCCAGAGTCAACTCAAGCATCGCAAAGAAAACGTACAGACTACGAGCCGATCACTTTCACCACCATCTCCGAAACCATCTATTGGTAAAGATGCATCGGATAATGTCTTTCAGAAATTCTTGAAGTTGGTGTTTGTTGAATGGCTAGGGGGATTCATTAGCCGACTCTGCGGCGGAGGTCGGAACTCGTAAGGAGCCATTTGCTTTACTTACCACTGTGTTTTACGCGCGGATTCGGAAGATCTATCCCCTCACCCAAGCACATGTACTGATTATTACAGTCTTATTGCCATCACAGCCGTAGTTCTTTTATTAGTTGCACCTGCTTTGTACCTATCTGTTTGACTTTAGGTCATTCAATCACCACACCAACAACCTTATATCGCCAACCCTTAGCATTCAAGTGCTACAGGACTGCAAGAAGAAATCGGAGGACTTTTATGAATTGTATTATATGATGCTTAGCTATGAAACTGGACGAATGGATGGGTCATGGAAATGAACCAAATTCTTGGCACAAACGCTTCACATGGCACGAACGAAGAATTGGTGAAATTGCCATTTACTACGAGGATAGTAAAAATCAGCGTGTTCTCGTATGTCGAAGTATTGTAGAGAATGAACTAATCTACATGCCTCTAATCAATTTCATTCGTCTGAGCGCCTGGCTTCACATACTATTTCAAAAATATCAGTAGAAACTGTGTGTGCTGCCTAATTGAGATATTTAACCCGACGAAATAAATCTACATGAAATAATATTGAAATACTAAGTATCCAGCACAAATTGAGTAGATTCGCATGTTAAAGCTTTGGTGTCAACAGTAGCTTCGGTACTTGCTATATCAGCCTTGCCAAGCGAAACTTGATGGGCGAGGCGAGGCTGAACTTCAAGGGGTGATGACTTCCTTCGAGGTAATAACCACGATATAAACACCACTAGAGCAACGTTCTGAGGTTGGAAAATGATAATCATTTCGGTTTGATTTGCTAATTTGCGTTGAGACTCACTCATAAGGTCCAACAATGCCACCTGCCCAATCCTACGAGCTTTTGCCTCGCAATTCCGCTGAGCATGACCAAGTTGAGTTCAAAGACAAGCCAATACCACGGAGGCGCAACACCTTCTTCCTCCTGCTGAGAAAGGCACGGAAGCTGTGTAAACCAATATATCTATTCGTCGCCTGGGTAGTGTTCTTACTACTGCAAGTTACATTCAACGCAAGCTATGTTACAGGTCTACCTTTTGAAATCAGCAAGGACGAATCGGTATTCATCGCAGCGAATATCATAGATGGGGATCTGATGAATGGTACATGGGGCAGCAGCGTGTTAGAGCTTGTCGAGCTGATAGGGCGGGAACGGGTGTTTATATCGGTTTATGGGGGCCCACCGGAAGCATTGAAGGCGTTTGAAGAACGGCTCCCGAAAGAAGTCGCCAGGAGTATCGTCTCGGAAAAGCAATCGCCGATTACGCTCTCTAAGATCCCGCATACAAAATTGCCCACGGGGGAGGAGCGGATTAAACGCATTGCGTTTTTGGCGGAGGTGCGGAATAAGGCTTTGGAGCCATTGGAGAAAAGTAAAACACCTTACGACAAGTTGCTGTTTATTAATGATGTCATTTTTAAAGCGGAGGATGCTACTCGACTGCTTTGGGGTACAAATGTCAATTCTGAAGGAAAGGCAGATTATAAAGCTGCTTGTGGAACCGACTTCATTACAAGTTGGAAATACTATGATACTTACGCCACAAGAGACTACGAGGGCTATAGCATTGGCGTTCCAATCTTCCCTTGGTTTGCAAATGTGGGACAAGATGCACGGTCGCGGCGAGACGTTTTAGCTGGGAGAGATGCAGTCCGCGTGAAGAGTTGTTGGGGTGGGATGGTTGCTTTCGACGCTCGGTACTTCCAGAAACCATTGGCTGGTGCTGCTGTCACGGCGGGGACATCAAGTCTTCCATTGCGCTTTCGTAGCGAACCAGATCCGTTTTGGGATGCCAGTGAGTGCTGTCTGATCCATGCGGATATATTGGCTATACCACCAATGTCGCCATCTGGACAGAGTAAGCTTGGGGTGGATGGTGGCATATTTATGAACCCATATGTTCGCGTCTCATACGACGCTACGACCTTCAAATTCATTCCACTTGCAAAGCGATTCGAGCGTTTATTTGCACTACCGCAAGATATCATCAGTCGTCTAGCCAAGCTCCCACGATTCAACTACCGACGAGGAGAAAAAGAAGGTCAGAAGGTCAAAGATCGTGTGTGGATAGCCAACAAACAAGATGAGAAGAAGAAAGGCTGGAAAGATATTCTAGGGATAGGAAAGAGGGCGACGCTGGGAGCTGGCGAAGTCAAAGATAAAAAGTACTGGGCACAACAAGGTCATTATGAGGACTTTGAACGGACAGCAACAAAGGGTGGATATTGCGGTGTTAGACAGCTGCTGGTGTTGAAGAAGCAGGATGATAAAGAGCCGGGGAACTGGGACAATTTGCTAGATAAGGTCCCACCGCTCGAGGTTTGAGGTGCTTTGATTGAGCACAGTTGAGCTTGACTAAGTAATTCGATAGCATTAGCGATTTGGCGATGGCGTTTGGGGTTGCATAAGAGGCATTGGTTTATAACATGGCCAGGATAGAAACACCTCCCTTTCGAATACGATATTCCGAAACGCCACACAACTCGTGGCTAGCTAATATTAACAACATATCTATTTAGAATAGTAAACAGAGATAAATCCACACATATAGTGCTACTTCCTACAATTCTACAAGTCGACAATGGAAAAGTATGGCAATTGACTTTCTTTTGTGGAGCAGGTGGATAAGATGCCTTTAAGCGAGCCCCTGATTGCAACACTACTTCGACCAAACCTACTTTATTTAAACAGCGTCTTTGACACCATATCTTGAATTGTACTGGCCGGTTGTAAACAAAAGCTGGGTCATAAGTGAAAAGAAGATGCAGCACATGCTGCAAACGTTTGAGCTGAATGGAGGATTATAACAATGACCCATTGCACATAACGTAGTAAGAAAGAGCCCAAGTGAACAACCACTGGCGCAGTAAGGCAAGCAAGCATGAACAAAACCCAAAAAGAGTTGCTTATAACAGGTTCATTATCATTAAAATCGTCGACATCGCCGCCTATGCTACTGCCGATACTCCTTTCCCCATCACACCCCACCCAGCCCTTCCCATCGCCCACTCCCGCCCTTTCCCAAAATTAAGAATGAATGAATAAACGGCCCATCTAGGCACGAACGCAGTAAGGAATGCCGGAAATCAGACCACATTTGGTTGTGGCTGGGCAGTCTCCAATCTTCAGATAGCCAAGCGTGCCGTCTGCCTTGTATCCGCATTGCTCCTTTGGTATGGTCAGCTTTCTGGATAATTGCTAATGTAGAGCAGAGGTTTGTGAAGGGGGACGTTTGGGAGACTTACAATGCCATTGAAAGTCGTAGCACATTTGTACGAGCCGTCGAAGACGCAGGTGGTTGGTGGGGGAGGGGGGGTAAGTGGTCCGGCAGAGACGGCGGCGGCGGAAAGGAAGACGGAGATTGCTACGGTGGAGAACTGCATTGTTGTGGTGGTTATGATGTTTTTTGTAGTTGGATTAACTTGAAGAAGATTTTCTGATTTGGATTGAAGCTTGGGGAAGTTGTGACTTGAGTTGTTGTGTGGGATGATGGATACTCAGAAGGAGTATGGGAGGTCTTATATACTTCTCTACTCACTTCACATAACCAATGACCTGACATCTATATATATCTGGGACCACGCAGTTGCGCTCAGAAGCTCTGCAGCTTAGTCAATTGCAGAATATCCAGCTTTCAGAGTTTGAGCCACTGCGCATGCGCCCGAGGTTTTGCCAAGTTCATACTCTCGCAGACCGCCGCGTGATTGTCGTCCTCGTATTGTGCACTTTTTCAAGCAGCTGGATTTCTTTTCACGTCAGCCGCTAGCTCGGCAAGATCTTATATGCACCATAAAGTTACACACAACCTGACCTGAGACACTGTGTAGCTTGATTGGCCATTTGTGCCGAACAGCGGTGGCATAGAAATATAACTTCCATCTAGAGAAACTGCAGATCTTCCAAAAGCCTCTCGTAAAGCATCCCAAAAGGCTGAAGCGCATGCAAAAAAGTTCATTAGCTGTTTCAGCAACGGATGATTCAGCGAAAAGCAAAGGTACGGTAATCAGGTAGCTCAAAAACACCATGCGATATAGGTACCACAAAAGTATGGGCTGACGATCATGCTAAAAGTCGTGGCGTTCAGCTTTCCGGTACGACACAAACTCAGGCACATCACCCGTGATGGCGGGGCCATGCACAACACAGCCGTAGAAGTCGTATTCGGAGCCACCTTCATCATGCGACGCGGGGAAAGCGTTAGTAATCTGTCAGCCTTATAAGATGCTATTTCATAGCCGAGGTTCTCTTTGACGTAGACGTCTTTCGATGGATTCTACAGGAAGACCGATACGAATTATTTTAAGTCGAACTTAGAAGGGCCCCGCATTATCTAGTGGTGTGAGAAACAACGGAAGTTGAGAGATCAATAGGTTTTAGAGGGAGGTAAACACATACAGTAATGATAGCTCAAGATCATATTGTGAGTGGGGCTGATGAATGTTGGCTTGGAAGCCATAATAGGATCTATTATACGTAAAGGTTTTAAGGACAAAAACAAGGTCATGCATGCAGTTATGTTATGGAAAAAGTTCGGTAGATTGGAATACTTGACTAATATTTTTCCTGCACAAGTGGTTCCCTATGAGAGGCAACAGCCGATGCACGTAAAGGAGATATGTGATTATTTATGATCCCATAGTTGTTGTTTTTTCTCTTGCAGCAGCAGCTTGAGCCATACCAGTCGCATTTCTTATGCCGATCTTCTTGAACTGGTATTCTCCTACTATACATCCTGACCAGTCCTAAGAATTAAGTAGACACTTTCTGCCACTATCTGTAACTGAATGAAGAAATATCACTGGGAATCTTATACATGATTTTACTAGGGTCGATAAGCCAGCAATGGCTTTGTTTTGTCTCGTTCACAAAGCGAAGAGAGTAGCACTGCGAGCTTATAGAATTGCATGATAGCCAATGCGAATGCCTATTCGTTATCTGAACCAGAAATTATACCTTGAATACTGTGGCTTACTCGGATTACTCTCAAAAAACCCCTAAACCTCGGAGGTCTCATTGCATCAAGTGCAGCATGATATTCAGAATTCAGAGGCTAGGATATATATGCCAAGTTAAATTTTGGTGACTTCTACTTTCTTTGGATCCTGTCAATAGAAGCCCATACTTTGCCGCTTCATTATTGCTATATTACCTGACTTTGCTCGAATTTCACATTGTACCTGAGATCACCTGAATTATATGGCATTGATTTCGACTTTGAGGTGAAGGTGTGTTATTTTAGAGGGGGAATCATGCATTCGCGGCTTATTCTTAGCCGCACGCCGACTATCTACGCTCTTTACAGACAACGCATTCGAGACCGAGCTAATCCTGCCATGATATATGATATGGCGCTCATTCATTCGAATATGAGTTTCCCAGAAACACCCACAATCCCATATCCGCTGCACAAATAAATACAGTATACCCAAACATCAACATAATACATTGCATGAGTCATTAAGCTGAATCACCGACCAGCTGGCCGCGAACTAGCCATCTCTCCATATCGACCTCGTTCCCTCGTGGTATCATACGCTTGCAGAACTCTAGTCTGTGACTCGTCCGCCTGAGAGAAAGCATATCCACGTTGCTTGCGCATACGCTGGACTTGACGAACTTTCCGAATCGCTTTCTGAAATTGTTCCATTCTTGGCCTATAATCTTGGATGTTGTACTTCTGGATCTCTTGGATGTGATGATATGTTTGTGGATAGTACATCCGTTTTACGCTAGAATATGTTAATATGAGTCTAACACAGGAATGAAATTTCACTTACTATTTCCATGAGAAGTCCCTCGCTAGGCAGAGAAGTGGCAATACGAGGCCTTGTAACCAGAAGACGGGGCTTGTGAACAACCTTGGGATGACACCTTCATATTCTGTGGAGACATTGACCATAGGAGCAACTGTACCATAGGCTGCAATAAAAATGATCCAGATGACCATACTTCCTGGGATGGCAATGACATGATATTTTGTCCAAATATTGGTGACAAGCGCTGCTTTTCCTAACACTGTTGCAAGTACCGCAGTATACAATGCTGTTCCCCATACCCAATGTCCGGCGATCTTGCCATCAGATTGAGGGAGATCTAGCCACCAGATCAATTCGGATGCGATGTAAAGAATCAGAGAGTGGTAGAATGCATTAGCAATCCAGGAGACGAAGGAGTGCTTTCTGAAAAATGTATTCTTTTGGCCCAATTGATAGAGTTGTGGATATCTATCCAATAGCCGAGCTGAAATGAATTGGTCGAAAATCCCCATCGCCAAAGGAGGGAGAACAGTGAAGAAAAGATTGTAGAATGACAAGGTCCAAGACTCGTAGATAATCTCTCCGGAAAATGCATTTTGGAAGACGTACTATTTCTGTTAGCGGTGATTACAACTTTAAAGCTTTGAACGTACCCAGAACTGTGTCATATAAAGTGTGATGTTCTTATAAAAAGAATACAAGATGACTTTGCATATCCTCTGATAACTCCAGGCTCCATGCACCAGTAAAAGTTTGCGAAGGTATCTAAATTGTCCGATAGCAACATCTGCACTTCTTGCAGCCTGAAGACCTTCCATTCCACTAATACCAACTCCAATATGAGCAGCCTGAATCATGGATACATCATTGGCTCCATCACCAATAGCTAATAGAATTGCTTTCTTATGGCGCTTAACTAGTTTCACAACCAATGCCTTTTGTAGTGGGGACACACGGCAGCAAATAACCGCTTTGCACATGCAAGCAAGGTCCAAGAAGTTCTTTTCAAGCTCCTTCTCAAGAGCGTATGTCAGGGATTTACCATCGATGATGAGAGCAAGGGTATCTGAAGTGAACGTATTATCCCCTTGACTTCGAACAGCATCAAGTTTCTTCTGAATATTGTTCCGTGTAGCTTGAGCGGTTTCCTCGTTCACTATCAACAAAGTCATGTCTTCGCTGATGAGTTTACAACTCATACCAATGTTGATTGCGGTTTCTTGGCGATCTCCAGTGAGCACCCAAACCTTGATGCCTGCATCCTGGAGAGTATGGATGGTTTCTGGTACACCATCTTGTAATCTATCCTCGATAGCAGTCGCTCCGAGAAGATAAAAGTCGTGCTCCAAGATTTCAGCAGCTTTGTCAAGCTCCTCGGCACGATTTCCCCCAACAGTTGTCTGCGCAGTGTTGAATATTTTCCACCATTGCTGGAACTCGTTTTCTGGAATTTCCCGCATTGCCAAACAGAGAGTTCGAAGACCCTCAGAAGCGTACTCCTCTAGGTGTTGTAACGTAACCTCAACATGCGGATTGTCAGGGCTCAAGCGCTCAAGAATGACAGTGTCGGCTCCTTTGCAATAGCATCTAATCTTTCCATCGGGACAGCGGAAGATAGCAGACATTCTTTTTCTTGTGGAATTGAATTCACATACAGCCAAGAGCTCATATTCTAGTTCCTGACCGGCGACGGTGATCTGGACTGATTTAGGCTTACGGGCTGTGAACTGATAACCCATTAACACGGCACCTTCAACAAGTGCACCCTCGTCTGGCGAAGCAGCCTGGTACTTAATGGCACCACCGTTGTCTTCTCTTCTCTCAGGAATGACTGTATGACAGGTAGCCAGAAGTGCTATAAAGTGATGTATTGCGGCACTAGACTCGTGGTTTTTGAGATTCTCCTTCAGTCGGGCAAAATCATGAATACCGATTTCTACGCCATCTTGAACAGTCGCTCTTCGGTCTTCAGGTACATCTTCTGCATATTGTATGCCAGCAATGGAACATTGCTTAAATTCCATTTGATTACAGGTCAAAGTTCCAGTCTTGTCAGAGAATATATATTCGACCATCCCCAATTCTTCGACAAGACTAGAAGTTCGGCAAACAGCGGGTGTGTCAGTTATGTCATGATACATGTCGAGATCATCGTTGATGAGAATAGCATGCCAGTATTTCACAACTTCTACTGTTACGAACAGAGATATTGGAACGAGGGCAGAGAAAAGCACCCAATAGGTAGCCATATCTGCGAAGAATTGCTGAACTTTTTGCGTAGCAGTTGTTGTTCTAGAGTAGCCAACATAAGCGAGTTCAGCTCCACGATTCAGCCGAAGAATCATGTCCCCGATTGAGCTCGCAACACTGAGGGTGAGAAGAATACCAATCAACATAAGGACCAGCATGTTGACTTGCTTTTCTACTGCGGTTCTCTTTATTGGAGTAGCAGTTGCGTTCCGCATCAGCTTGGTCTCATGACCAGTGAAAACAACTACACCGTGAATCCAGGGAGTATTTCGGAGAGTTGCGCCTCGAAGAAGTAATTGATCAGGCTGTAAAGGAAGTTCCTTCTCACCTCCACCGGCAGCGATTGTCAGAGTTGCTTCGTATGTGTAAAGACTACTGTTTGGTTGTTCAGAGCGGATTTTACCGCCCAATCTGCTGATATCTCCTGCACTGACCATAATACATGTCTCTGGAATGGCTTGTTTGATTTTAAGATTAGTCTCTCCATCCAAGTTCGCAGTTTCAATGTAGCAAAGACCCTCTGGTTCCGAGCTTGCAAGGAGGATAATATCTGCTGGAAAGGGCTCCTCGGATTCGACTCTTATAATATCTCCGACGGCTACATTGACCCATTTCGTGTCCTCGAATGCAGTTCCTCTCAGTATGCGCGCTCTCGAGTTGTTCAGCTCCTGGTCTGACGTCTTCCTCCTGTAGTCTTCAACCAATTCCTTTCCAGCAGAGACAAGTAGGACGACTATTAAAGGACCAATTGTAGTATATTTATTGGTAGGTGAGAGATCAGGTATTTGTTGTAGCGCGGCAGTGAATAAGAAAAACAAATTAGCATATTTGGAAAACTGTTCGAAAAGGAATTTTGGTAAGAATGTCGCAATGTTGTATTTGGCCGTAGAAATATGATTGTCGATATATTTGTTACCACTGTTTGCAGGAGGGTTATTCAGGTGGATCATCCGTGGCCCAAGTGTTGATGGATCTGGCTTCCCTCTACCAAACCCAAACTTGAACTTGCTCGCATCGAATTTCTTGCCCGGTGGTTTCGTTCCATCAGTTGCAGACGAGTCAACTCTCCCTCTACCTCCTGGCTCCGTCAAAGGCAAGTCCATTTCGGAATATTCAGGAGCCATGCCTAACATGCTTTTAGCTTTTCCTACTAACCCGCCTCCCATGCTTAGCACGCTGTTTCTATTTCTAGGTTTCCCACTGATGTTTCCGCCTGATCCGTCACCAGGCACAGCGGCACTTTGGTTATAGTAGGAGTGGCCATCGTCTGGGAAATCGTCCATATCGTCAGCATATCGCTGATAATTGTTCAAACCAGATGTCTGGCTGTATGTCCTATCACCAACTCCCGAAATATAAGGAGCCACTGGAACGGTTCCAGGGCCACCCGGCAACGGTCTTATTGACGGTTGACCTCCTCCAGTTCCAACAAATTCGTCATAGGATGTCGAGGGGCGGGGATTGGATTCATCGTGGTCGGCATTATAAGCGCGCAAAAGATCATCATCATTCAAAGGAGGTCTTTGTCCATTGCTATAAACAGGCTGGGTGTCGTCAAGGTCGAGGAGGAGATCGTTTCGAATGTTGGCCTGACCTGCCATGTTGCAAGGTCGGTTCTGGTCCTCGTAAAACTATTTGTTTCTTGTATAATTGATGTCATTCGGATTCGCGACTACCAATTATTTCCCCTTGCTCTTTTGATGAATGGAATGTTGTTGCTTCTGTGAAGATCCGGCCACTGGTATTGAAGCACAGCCTCCTGTAATTACGAGGCTAGTTGCGACTTCCAAGACAACTCTCGGCTGGCGCTTCCAAGTTCTTTGAAGAACAAGCGGGTACTGTTTGTGTTATTCAAAGTAATATGAGAACTTCTGGCCATTGAATAAACGCCGCAGGGCGTTAGGTACTTAGTACAGCAAGGTGCAGTGCGATTGATATGTGCAAGAAAGTAAGCTCGCTCAAACCATGTTGTTGTTAAAGGTGGGTCCGAGGGTAGGTTGTTTTGTAGCCGGCACTAGTGATGAGGCTCAAAGTTGTGACGAACCTCACTCCACGTTTGGAGTTATTAATCACTGTTACAAGTTCACCAAACTCACAACATCCCAGGTTATCACATACAAATATGGTGTGCGCAAAGTGCCAGAAGCTAGCAAAGTCTACCACTTTAGCTACTCCAGGTGTGAAGAAGAAGAGCGAGATCTATTTCGGTTCATCAGCGTCATCTTCTTCTTCTAAAACGGGTGACAAAACCAAAACGTCAGCAACAGCAGGAAATAGCGGCATAGGAAAGGTGTGTAATGGTAGAAGTACTTGTTGGCATTTTATTTGCTAACGATTCTTCAGAGCAAATTGTTATCGAAGGCTGCCCGCAACCCATACGCCTCCTATTCGAGCTCTTGCACTACTTGCAAAACAAAGATTGATCAAGGCCGGACCTATTGTCAAAAGTGTGCATACAAAGCGAATGGTATGTGTCTTTATGTACCCTTGTTTGTTTGAATAAAAAACTAACAACAGTCTAGCTTGCGCAATTTGTGGAAAGGCATCCTCAAAGTCAACAAGCGCAGCCCCAGTGATTGCCGGACAAAAGTTTACATTAAAATGAGGAAATAATTTTCTTCCATGGTGTATTTTTGCCATAGCGGAAACGACCTTAAAGTCATAATGCATAGACCACTTGATGCACTAGAAGCATATTAAGAAAAGGCAACTTGGGCGGGCTGCAGTATGGGCCAGGGTGTCGGCGCATCGCTCCTCACCCGCTGGTCAGCACGCGGTATTACAATGGCAGTTCGGTACACAGGATCAGGTCATGGAAATCTAGACATGTCAAATTTTTGACACCTATATGGCAACTAGCAACTTCGTGGCATGAAAACGGCTATGGTTGCACTTCAATTCACATTGGTCCGGAAAGTGTTCCGCAATCAAACCACACGATGTTAGCCGTTGGCGAAACGAACTGCGGTTCAATGACTCAATCAAGGAAACACACAGATTGCTGAATATCTGGATGATGTCGTTCAAGCTAAATATCCAATCCACTGGAGGAGCTATCGACTGATCATATGGATTTCATGCATTGCAGGATAATCTATTTAGAATATGCCTATCTGGCCATAGCAACCCCACATACTAGCTAGCACATATTCATGCAAACGATCGTCAGTAAACACATGATTCTCTGCTTTATTATTATCAATCTAGTTCTTATATGCATTATATGCTTTGGAAACAGGTATGACAAGTGTTTAATGCCGTGTTGTGCAATCTCAGAGGTCGAGAGAATCCGTCTTACACAGTTCGCTAACATGGAAAGCTTGGGGCTCTGCGAGTTGTATATCTCCCAGCCTATTTCTCAATAGCTACTGCTTGTATATGACTTTTATCCGAAACCTTATCATTACTTTGTATGGTCTAGCTGTCGACATTGAAAACATTCTGTGCAGGCAAGCAGGTGGTGTGTTATGTCAGACATAGACTCCAAATTATGAGGTGGTATGTAGCTTTCATTGCTAGGGCTTGTAATTTCATTTTATTCTTTGATTGCAAAATTTTAAACCAAACTCCAGATCCTAAACTCATGGTTTGACCTCAGCGATTGTCAATTCGTAAGCTTGTCCTTCCCCTCCAACATTCAAGTTGACTTCATCCGCATCAGCTTGCTCAGATTGCAAGTCTCTTGTTACCTTGGAGACAGCTGGTCAGCATCAGCTCATGCTTTTCCATCAAGAATATTGTACTTACTGGATGAATCACCGATGGTGCGGACCTTGAGCATGGTTACGGTAGGTAAGCTTCTTCTCTCCGCTCTCTTCTCAGCTTTTGGGGCTGCCGCAGCAGGGGCAGCCGCCTCCGGGGTAGCAGCGGCAGCCGCAGATGCAGGCTTGACGATGATACCGACACCTGATCCGCCTTCCCCAGTACCAAGTTGTACTTCAGGACCGGTCTTCAGGGCACCTGTTATACAAGAGTTAGTTCAAGTGGATGATAAAAGTGATGCCGTGAAAATAGCATACCTGTGGCAAAGGCGAGCGCGGCATTGAATCCAGCCAGATCTCTCTTCTCCTCCTCCAGATCCCTCTTCTCCTGGTCGGAGGTTCTAGCCTTGATCTTAATCTCTACCTCGCGAGTCTCGACATCCCGTTTCTCTGTTGCCATAGTGTCAGCAGTCCGTGGTTCAATAACATCACGCCCGATGCCGTTGACTCCCAGTTGGACTGAGGCTGACTCGGTAGCGGATGGGACTGCGGATTCAACAGCAGACGTACTGGTTGCGGTCTCGGGTGCAACTATCGAGGCTCCGTTTGGGACTGCTACGCCGGCTCTTTCTATGGATGCTGCGTTGTTGGTGGATGCTTCTTGTGAGGCACCGCTGAGAGCGGTCATGAGCTTTGTTACATCTGCTTCGCCACCGAAGGAAATCTGCGAACATCGAATTTAGTATGGGATGAATAAGGAGGACAGTGGGGACAAGTACCTCTCCATCACCGACTACCAGAGCTGGGGAAAAAGCACCAAGGTTGATATTCAATGGTATGGGGATGGCATTGACGGATGAAGCAGCCAATATGGCCAAGAGGGCTGATAGGTGAAGCATGGTGTTGAAATGGATATTTAGTAGTTGTAGGTAATTATCGTGACTGAACGAACGGTTGGGTTGTTGAAAATAGTGAGTGGTTATATTGAAATTATGAATTAAGAACAAGCCGCAGAATGAAGACTAGCTTCTGGAAATATAGGAGTATGAAGAAATGAATGAGCGCAGCTGGAGAAGAAAACACTTTATTGGGACTGTTACATCTTATATATGCTCTTCGGACGATGCCCAGCAAATACCAAGAACTACCGAGCAATTTCTCTGGTTTTCACAAAAGACTTCATGTTCCATATTTCCCCCTAATCTAACGCTAGGTAGACGTAAGGAGCCTTCATGGCCCGCGAGAACGGAGGATATCCTACTCACTCTGGTAGCCAAGAGTCTAGATGGACGTGACCGTCTCCAAGACAAAACAAGATATTGTCTTGATCGGCGCCAAGCAGTGTCATTCGTCAAAGCATTATAAGAAAAGACGAAAGGCAGCAAACGGAGAGTGAGAGCCAAGGACTTCCAAGGACGCTACCATAAAACAACATTCACATAAACGCTTATTCTTGTAGGGAAATGCTTCTATAAGTGGAGCTGGCGAGACTTGGCCATACTAGATAGGTACGAACGTTTGTTAGAGAACTCGAGACGAAGTCACAGAGATTCTCAAGCTCTCTTGGTATTGCTTGGTACTGCTTGGCTCTCCTCGGCTTTCTGGTTGGTTTTGAGAAGGAGACCCGACTCAATTACGGAGTGGTAATGAGTCTTCGGTAGATTTATGAAAGTTTGTGCAAGGCGGGCAGGGAATAGCTGGTGTCTTCCAACCATGCACATGCCGGCAATAACGGTACTCTATTTCTTGTGAACAGATTTTGTAAGGAGTTCAAATGCTTCAACTTTCAGTATCGTCTGCAGTGCCAATATTGGAGAATTGGCTCCGCCTGTGGGGTTGAATTAACCTTATGTTCGATAGAGTGAAGTGGGCAAAACTAAGACTTCAGCGAAAGCTTCTTGCCAGAAACCACGCCATCCCCACGCTGTAGCAGTGCTGGGCACTGGGCATTGCGAAGCTTGACTGTGGCCAAGGTCTGTAACACTTTGACACTTTAGATGCCGAGAAAAGGTGATGCCCTGTTCGTTCCCTCTCGCTCGGATTCTCTTGGCTGAGGCTCCACAAGTGACAGAGCTGGGAACATTGCATTACAACAACGGAGTATATTGCATCGCGATCGTCGCTATTTTCCGAGTCCATCAAACTGCTCGTCGCGACATGCTGCTCAGTTTTTCACGTTGTGTCTAGGATAACCTCCATTGATCTCGCGGAAGCAGCAACGTTATTGCAGGCCAGGGCATATTTCCATCAATATTATTTCGAGCTTTTGAGTGCTTTAAGTTTTCGAGGCTGCTTTCTCTATCCTCCCTTCAATGGGGATGCGCTTGGACGAGCTCTTGTTGAGCACCGGCCTCATGTGAGATGTCCAGGGTGAGATGCCCAGGAGGGTGAAGAGAGGTGTTCGCCGGATGTATTGAAACTCACAAGTGGGGCGAAACCAAACATCTTCCTCCAGTACCCTTGAACAACAGTTAGTCTAGAGCTCGTGACTTATGCAAGTCCATGAAACGCTAGTCATTTTACTAATAAATCTCACATATTCAACTATAACAAGGATGTATCTAGTTCTGCAACATGATGCGGAAAGCTCAAGAGATTCAACAATTCTATCTATCCATTGGATGCTCGTGCTCGCTTACGTGCGCTCGGCTCAAATCGCCCCCTATTCCACGTAAGCAGAGGACCGAGACAGCTTCCAAACCTTGACGCCAGCTTCCTTGTTCTTTACAGGCATGCTCTTTCTTCACAATACGTATAGATCTCCAATAGTGCATCAAAACGTTGTTAGGGATGTATTCTTGCTTGCCACCAAATTATGCGCTCTGCTACTCTTCAAATCATATACTACACACTTCTCTTGCTTCTATTCAGAAAGATGGCAGAGATGAGATCACTTTCAGGGTCAGATTATCTCTTCTACAGTAGAAAGCGCAACACTAACACGAATCACTTTAAGGTGAGACATTGTTCTAGTTGCTCTAAGGAGAGCAATGTACTGCTAGATATATCCGCAGATCAAGCCTTCAAACATGGACGTAACCCGATCCCTCAGTCCCAACTTAAATAACTAGTCAGGTCTTTTTGCTCCAATTCAAAATTGTGATGCTCTTACTAATCTCGAATAGAATATTCTAAATCACAACATACCAGAGATACATTCCTAAACAAAAATATTCGCATACCTGTCCCACGCAGGTAAATGCTGTGGTGATGCTCTTACATTAAGATTCGTCCGATAGGTTAGAAGCTTTTCGGAATATGCTAAAGATAATCCTCGTCATCGATGTTGGCAGACATGGTATCAGATATAACATTGCTGGGCCCGACCCCATAAGCTCCTGTACGGTCGCCAGAAAGGCCTTGTCTCTTGTTTCGAAAGCGCTGATCAAGGAACTCAATATATCTCATCAGATCAGACTCATAAGTAGTGCAATATCATATTCAAACCTAAAGAAGTACGTCGCCCCATCCTAGTCCCCAATTCAAGCTTTGACTTTCAAACTCTACATCTAATAATGATTACATGCTCTTTCCGCATTTCAAACTTGCCTGAATCTCAGAACTCCTACAACAATAATGCCCATCTTCGGTTTTCCCATCACTCAATATTCAGTGTGATCAATCTATCTAGAAATATTTAGAAATTCAATGAGAAGAGATCCACATTTCACATACGCTTATCTTTGATGCTCAATTGACTTCGTGGCGTTCCAGCTATGGCAAATATATTTCCGTTAATTAGCATTTGACCCAAGTTATTATAAGGCTGACAAAATATTTTGATAGTGGAGAGGTTCTTGTGTAAGTATTCATTTAGCTTGTAGGGCAGCAAAAGAAGTTCTTTGCACCAAATTGACCCAAAAGAATCTTTATCTATTAACCGTCCCTAGTACAATGTTTTTAAGCTCATTTCTCTTCGGGTCTCAATGAGTTTAGTACTACTGCCTATAAATACAGTGCAGGCATAATTAGGAGATTATCATCAGGTGGAAATAATAGTTGAGCTAATTTGCTCAATATCTTGATACTTTGTAATCTGTACTTGTGACGTAAATATAAAATGTGAACTTCCTCGAGGAGATTTCAAGACAAAGGAGAAAGCAAAAATGGCTGTGAAAAATGTGCTTGAAGGGGAACTCTTTCAAATACCAGTTACTTCCACATTGGAATGTAAAAACCTAGGAGCTACGAGTTTCATATAACATTAGGCGGAGGGATTTGACTTTGATTAAGAACAGAAAGAAGTAGGGGCATGAAAGGTACATCTGCGTGATTTGTAGTCGTCAGGTGACCCGTTCTCGCTTAAGCCCCTTTGTACCCGTTGGAGACGTAGTGTTTGAAGTTCTGATAGAAATATGAATCTCTGTCAAGTGCAGGATTACACTTGAAAGTAATGCTCTGACGTATCTCGTAATACCAAACAAGGGTTTCTTTATTTCAGAACCTTTTTGTTAAAAAAAAATGTGTGGATAATGATTTGGGAACATCATCATCTACAACAAACTTCCCAGCTGCGTTTGTGCAGGGCAGATAAGATTGTAAAGTGACTGGAAAGCTTCTCAAGTTCGAAACTACCATTATCATATTAGAAAGCTTATTTTTTCTACAAGGCAACTTGGTACATTCAATAGCAAAGAAGAAAATTGAGGGATGACGTAGCTGTAATAGATATTACGGGTTATTGACCTCAACACCTTTAGACACCTCTCAATATTTTTGCATAGAAATAATAGCTCGTGAAGATTTTCCTACTTCTCTAAATAAAAATCCGCTCTATACACGATATGAGTTGTACGAGAATACCAGATTGTCCTAGTGGTTTAGAGAGCTTGTGAATAGAGCCATGAGTGGAAGGGGAACCACGTAAGACATAGGCGAAACGGTAAAACTTCGGGTAGGTTTTAGCTACCATAATTTCGTTGATTAGGCTCTAGATCAATAAAGCACAACTTTGCGGTAAAACTGTTCCTCTACTCACCTGACCGAACTTGCATTAGCGCCAATTATGGACCCCGAAGCAACCATTACTGGCTTCTGCCGAAGGATCAATTTTTGTTCTAAACAACAGCACGACAAACCACGGTCTCAAAACACAAAAAGTTCAAATTCTCTAGTAAAGTGTCACAAGTCATTATAGCAAGCAATAATCATACGCTAGAACTGCTTTGATTAGCAGACACCCTATATTTTGATAACATTGTCAGATCTGTATACTCTCAAAGCAACATAGGCTTCCTCTAGAACAACTGCTAACTAGGATACACAGAACTCTGTATCTGGCAAAGTAGGAAATGATTCGTACAGATCATTACAACTTCACCATGCCTACAAGTCTGCTTCCAGAATCAATACCTGCTGTTATTGTTTAGAGCTCTCTTTTTAGCAATGAAAGAGATTCGAAATTATTCACGAATATGATATTGAGAGGACTAGCTAGCTAGCGACACCTAGTTCTAGTGAGCGAGTCCTACGAGAGTAGGAAGCAATAATGCTGCTCCTCTTCATTTGGTACTGAGAACGTGAAAGGAAGCGGCTTTCAGATCGATTCGAAAAGAAGAGCCGTATGGAGAAGAGAAACCGCATGGCTATAAGGAAGGAGAGATTGAGCCATGACCATGACTTGAGAATGACTGAGACAAGACGTCTGAGCTTCTCTCTCAAGAGAAGTCAGATCTGGATAATGAGTTTCAACATAGCCAACGATAGCAATTCGAGCTGTTGGGTGATAGGGGCATGATCCTCAGAGGATGTCATGGATGTTATCCGTCATGTTCGAAACTTATCAAATCTACATCAGCATCCAACAGATCTGCTACGATGACACGAGAAAGAGAGAACAATGATCCAGAATATTACCTCCAAAGTCAAACCACCATAAAGGCTTATCAACCTACTCAGAATGAAGTTAGACATGAATTGCTCATTAAAAAAGCAGAATTTCAATCCATCTAAAAGAGAATTACCCGACTGGGTATGCTGTCTTTGAAGGATCCTGAATTTCTGGAGGGTTTTAGATAAAGGGACCCTAATATTCATCCGAGGAACGAGTAGGAAGGTTCTATAAGAGTCACTGGCATCTCTTACGGTGGTGAGACTTGATGCGAGGACTTCTCGCAAGGGTTAAAAGTGACCGATATTACCTCATTTTGGTCAGCCTGTTTCAATCAAGTCTCGTCCTTTCGACATTTACATTCACCGAATGCTGTCTTGGTGCTCCAATCACATGACTTATAGTATTGACTATCCGATTAGGCACTGACTAGTTTCTGGGTAATCCTGGTTGGTGGAGAAACCTTTTACTGGACTATAAAAGCGCAAGTTCTTACGGCAAACCCTCTCGAGAAGAGGCACGCCTGGATTCATCAAAATAATGGTATCCACAAGTTCTCAAGAGCGCGCTGCAAAGCGCAAAGAAGGTTAGTGATTCTATCCCCGAAAAGAAATATTCCGCTAATGGCCTCAAAGCTTCAGCCAGTCTGAAGAAGCGAGGATCGGGCCAGTTGGAGGACGAATCATTCGACTCAGACTCCAACTCTGAATATATGGAGGAGGAGGAAGACGGTTCGGGTACGCTCTACGAAACTGCTTCACTTACCTCACTAACCATAACACAAAGATGTCGAGGTTATTCCTCGAAACAAGCGGCCACGCCGTTCTGAAGAAAACAACGGCGCGTCGCAGAAAGCAGCCAAACTACATCCTAGTGGCTGCCGTCTTCCAGTCGCAACTTCAGCGCCCGTTGCAATTTCTACTCCTCTTACAACGCAGACCTCCAACCTATCCGCTGTTACAGCTGCCGGAACACTAGCAACTGCTGATTCAGCTCCCTCTGCCGCCATCACTGCCCCTACTTCTGGCATTGCCTCCACTGTACAAGGTGCACCTGCTGCTACTGTTGTTCACGGCCCTCAGATCTGGCCACCTGGTTGGGTAATTAATACTCGACGCAGAGATAACGGAGTTTATTATGATCCTAGCAGATATCGACCTTGCAGCAAAGATGCTGGATTACTTAAGCCCATTGCCCTCTTCAACAGAAAACAAAACGGAGCATTGTACAAGAGCTGCCAAGATCACCAGTAGAGACGTAGCCGATCAATAGGTCAAGAATAGCTCGGTGTAGCTATTGGCGTATACTAGTCACGAGCTGAGAACAATAGTCTATAGAACTTCTCAAGAATCAAATACCAATCCATAACACTGTATTTTGCCTCAATAAACATAAAGTCCAATCATTCAATTGTTGTGTCGTAACTTTGAGTATGAGTTTAAGAGTGCCCCAAGAGATCTCTGAACATTAAATGTATTAGTGAATTCAAATGTTGTAATAACAATTTACTGTCGAAGTACTTGCCAATAATCATTATGCTACATTACCAAAAAAAGTTCAAGAAGATATATATGATTTACAGTGTTTTCATTTTCATATCAACCCAATTAGCCTACGGAGTAGTGATTGTACATTTTCTGCCACCTATGGTAGCGAGCAAGCCTAGCCTTTCCCTATGTTGTGCCTTCAATCAAAGAAGCCATGCTTCAAGCAGAATAGGAAGTCCAAGCAATGACTTCCGTTTTGAATTAGCCCTATTTTCATAAATTGTTGAAACAAGCAAAACCAAACCCCTAAACCCTTTCCCTCGACTATTGGTGAAAGTCGTAGTGGAATTAGCCTGCATAAAAGTATCAAGTCCATCGCGCACTTTCTCGCTCCTCTTCTAGCCTAGAAATACGTGCTTCTTCATTTTCGTGACCACGACCACGCTTCTTTACACCACCTTTGGCATCCCCATCATCTCTGCTGCGCTTGCGACCCCCAGCTAACCCAGCCATGCGCTGGGCCTCTTTAAGCAGACGTTCACGATTGCGGGCTTCGCGCTCAATAGTATGGGGATCCTGAGCGGAGCTTGCTGATGATTTGGTACGTTCTGTTTCATCTGCGTGCTCCGCGTTATCCTTTCCTCGAACTTTCTCGCGCTCGTGCTGATGTCGGGAAGAACGATGTCGATCATCGTCATGATATCGGCTCGATCTCTCCCTATCCTTTGGCTCGTCACGGCGCTGCTCGCGATGGGAGTTGCGATCACCACGTGGACCCGTTGGTATGACGATATCGTCAATCGTGCCTTTACGTTTGAGGCTGGAACCCTTGATCTCAAGGCCATTTGTGTTACCAGAGATCATAGATGGTCGGCGAGATGGAGGTTCGGAATCTACTGGTGTGGGAGGGATAGATTTATCGGCTTTCGAAGCCCGTTCGTCAGCATCTTCTGAGCCACGGCGGCTATGTCGATGCCGATGTTCACGATCTCTACTCCGCGAGCGGTCCTCGTGATGCCTGCGGCTAGAACGGTGCTTATGCGACGACCTGTGCTCTCTATCGTCATCCCGATCCCGGTATTTGTCTCTCTCATCTTTCTCACGCTCTCGGTATTTTTCCTTATCCCGACGACTTCTGTGGCTGGAACGCTTGGATTCAGAAGCTGAGGCGGATCTGGATCTATCTTCATCAATCCTAGCACCTTTCTTCTCGTCTACGATCGCCTTGTCACTAGACTCAGCTTTCTCATGCTCGTCCTCGTCTTCATGGCGATGACGCTTTCTTCGCTCTCTTCGGCGTTCAGTGTCTTCATCCCTGTCATCAACAAGAGAAGTCGACCGATGCCTATGTCTACGATGATGATGATCTCTACTCCTACTCCGCTTCCTATCTCGAGACCGTGACCTATCTCTTGTCGGTGATATACTTCTCTCCTTATCCTTAATATTAGCCACAATTGGTGCGGCGGCTTCAGGCGCCGCGCTTGCATTGCCATTCACCACAGGAACTGAGATTGCTTTTCCAAATCCTCTGGCTTTGAGACCCGAAATACCAGTGTTAGGTAAGCCTTCACGCATAGCTTTTGGACCTTTAGGTGCATTAATAGGCACATCTACAGGTTTAGGGGGTGGCATAGCACTGAAGCTTATACCGCGTCCGTGGAACCCGTTTTTGTTATAACTGTTTTGTCCGTAAGAGTTATAGGATGAATTAAATGCAGCTTCCGCATCATCAAGAGTCTGTATATGATTCAAGCCATTATTGGTGATCTTTTCTGATGCATCTCTATGAGCGTTAGTCGTTTCGGCCTGAATTCTATTGCCCGTGGTATCCTTAGCTGCTGGATTGTCCTTTGGCGTCTGAGTACCTTCGAGTTGCGCCACATCTTTAGGATCAGATTCAGAGACTTGGCGCTTTTCTCTACCAAACTCATCAACATTAGGATCGGTAGGTACATCGTTTGCTTTAGGTTCTGTTGGAACATTTGGTGTCTCATTACTAGTACCATTGGCAAATCCACCTGACATCGCGTTTTGTGGATACTGTTGTGAGAATGCTTCATTCGAACCAAACCCGTAGCCACCACGACCGTAGGCCCCACGACCTCTACCTCCGCGTCCATGGTAACCATTGTTGTTCTGATAGTTATTGTGATGATTTCCACGTCCATATTTACCTTGATTATAGCCTGTAGATTGAGGATATCCAGAGTTATTGGCACCATAATCACCATGACCTATGCCTGTTGCATTTTGATGATTGTAATTATCTTGGCCGACATTCCATGATTGCTGATTGTTCCAACCATTATTGAAGCCTGTCCCAACACCACCTTCAAAACCTCCCAAGCCCATGCCCATGTTCATGCCGTTCATGCTGTTCATGCCCATGCCTGCTCCGCCAAAGCCGCCGCTCATCATCATCTGCTGCATAGCCATCGGGTCCATATTCATTCCAGGCATTCCTTATGGACGTTAGAGAGTTTTACGAGTTTAAATCACATGCAACGTACCCATCATAGGGAAACCACCAAAGGCATTTGGTGCCATACCATTCTGCATAGACATCATCATTTGCATTTGTTGCATTTGATTCATATCACCAAACCCCATGCCTGGAAATCCTCCTGGCATTCCTGCACTACCAAGTCCCATAGCAAGTCCAGAAATGCCGTTTACTCCAGCAGTAACTTGATCATTACCATCGTCCCCAGCCACGGTCTGTCCATCGCCATCTACTTGTTCACCACCCTCTATCTCATCCAACTCACCGTCCGGTCTTGGCTCCTGGCCAGGGGCAATTTCCTGCTTCTTATCAGCTATGTTTGGTTTCGAAGGGGAATGAATCTGTTTACCTCTATGGAAGGCTGTGGGATGTCTTGATCCGCTTGTTGTTTCCCCTCACTGTCGTCTAAAATCTCTTGTGTATTTTCAATGTAGTCTACAGTATGAGCTGGCACGGTGCTATCAGCGGCCGGTGCATCTGGCACATCCTCAACACGTTTCGGCGAGGCAATATGTTCAGATGGTGTGGCGGGAGGAGTATTCTTTTTCACTTCCTTGAGTCTAGCCTCACGTTTTTTCTCCTCTGTTCTGAGGAATACCTTGATTGTAGTTCGGAGAGACTTGTTCGGTTTACAATCTGCTGCAGATACGGGACTATGCTCGCAGACTGGGCATGAGGAGGGTAATGTTGCGTGACCTTTCAGATACTAGATTAGTACAGCTGAGCTTGACAGTCAAATACAACTTAAGACTAACATTTTTCGCAAATTGCCTGGTCGCAGCATGGTAGACGATACGCATTTACAGCTAATCTGCTACAGATTGTACACCGAAGCTTTGCAGGAATATCGTCCTGGGTGAGGGAGCTGTGCGTTTGTTAGCATTATTTTGATATAAGGTAGGCAGTGACCAACCTGATAATTTCAGCCAGCGCGGGGGTGATTTCGAGAGCTGCCATTGTGTAAGGTCGCGCGCCTACCTGTCAATTTGAGTCGCAGAGTTCACGCCATCAAAGACAGAGCGAGAATATGACCAGAAGGCGAGCCTCAAGAAAATGGGGCCAGATTTCTTGATCTAGACGCACTCAGGTAGCTTTAAGTCAGTCTCCTGTGGCGAGTATATTGCGTAAATGGCGGATGATTCCAACTGGTAGCTCGCGAGCTCACTTTTGCTAAAATGGCTGCGAAGGGATCGACACGTGACCTTGCCTTATATGTGGAGTCAACAAGATCATTCATAGTTAATCTTCAACCTCTAGAAAGGGGAAATTGTTAGGATAGCTATTGAAAGATATCTAAATCGTATTCAATTAATGGAAGACATTGACCCTAACCTTTTGTAATAGATTATATTGCTAGCTAGCTAGGCATATAATTCGCTACAACTTTCCTCCAAGCTTATCCAAACCACCACTTGCTAAAGATACCTGTTTTCCCCAATATCCAGTTTAGTTTTATGCTACTTTGAACGAGTCTTAATATATAACAAATTACCCAGAATGGCCGCTTGGCATGAACTATATACCAAGGCTGAAGTTACGAAAATCAGTTTCTTGGCAAGGAACGACGGCAATTTCGACGCATCCTTGTGTTTATTAATACGTCTATTTTATCCCATCTCCCGACATACAGGCCATTGTCGACCGGGAATTACTCTGAAGCATGCTTCATTGATCGAAAATTTATACTACCTGCAAGCCGAGTGTATCTGTTCTTGTATATCTTAAGAGGACGTATAATGATATTGGCACAGATTTCCTGGCTTGATTGCTTGGTTTTCTTACTTTTCCTGGCACCGCAACTGATCTTTCAAATTGGCTTTTTTCGCACATTGAGTTGCGGTTTAAAAGCGCTCCCTTTTCTCCGTATGTCGAAAATCTTAGTGTTTATTGAGACACGTGGCCTATGTTCTGTTTCCTACTACTAGTAGTTCAGGCAGGATCGATCTAACAAGTTATCTCAGTTATTAGATTACCTCTAAACTTTGTTCATGAGCGTTACCGAACGCCTTGTAAAGATCGCAGCCCGTTTGTGCAACGATCCACCTGGTTTGAGGATATAACTATCCGCTGTGTACGATATGCATTCCGATATATCCCTGCCGATATCTGCAGAATATTTTTCTCCAAATATGTTGCCTTACCTTTTATGAGATTCAGAATGTTACGTCAGGGTTACTTTCGGTCGCCAATACATTGGCAAGAGATAAAAATGGTCTGTCTAGACATCTTGTGATCCTCGTAGAGAAATTAACTGCTCCCAGAATACATTTTCAGGACTCTGGATATCCGAAGGCGTTAATACCACTCCAGACATCATTATATATTATGCACATGGTATGTTTTACCGCAATATTATTGAGATGCTTACCAATTTTGTCTAGGTGGAGGCTTCTCTCTCGGAAGTTGTCACTTCTACCTCGAATTTCTCATCACCATGCTTGACTTGTTGAAACAAGCCGGATATCGTGCACCTGCGATTTTCTCACTTGAGTACACCCTTGTACCAGATCAAGCTTATCCATTTCAGGTGAGTTTCCCATCCTGCAAGCACAATGTCCTGCGTCTACACGCTGAGCGGGCTGGTTGAGCTACGGAGTCGAACAACCCTACAAGTGTTCTGTTTTCAAATTACAAAAGGCTATGATAGACTTATTTAAGCCGTTACGAAATCATACCGAATTAAACTGACACGAATGATTTGTTTTGATAGATCCACCAAGCTGTATCGGCTTACAAAAATCTTTGCGTCAATCATGACCCAGCTAAGATAGTCCTGAGTGGTGATTCTGCAGGCGGAACATTAATTCTAAGCCTGCTTCTCCACATAGCTACAGAGAACGCCAACGACTTCAGCAGAAGCAATAGGTGGCGAATGAGTCTTCCTGGCATGGCAGTACTTATTTCTCCTTGGGTTACACTCGTCTCTCCGAAAGACAGAAACACCACAAGTGATTACCTTGACGCTGATAATCTACACCATTATGCACGGCAATATGCGGGATCTAAGATTGCAGTACATGACCCTTTGATTTCACCTGGCGACTGCAAGGACTTGGATTTGTGGCGCCTGGCTAGTCCACCGAATGGATTCTTCATTTGCTATGGTTCTGAGGAAGTATTTGCGCCAGAGATTCGCGATCTTGTCCAACTCCTAGAACTAGGAGATGTAGAATTAGACGCAAGAGAAGAGAAAGGTGGCATTCATGCTTGGCCGGTGACTGCCATGTTCTTAAGTAGTATGTTATCCAAACACTGGTTGTTAAACCATGCCTCGCAACGATATCCACGATTGTGAGACGCTGACATTTTCCATAGATACTAGAGAACAGCGGCTTAGGGGACTTAGGATGATTGTTGGAAGTATAAGAGAAAGAATAGGAATATCCACGTGATATCTAAATACTTCAAGATCGTGATGGATTCGAAGTTGATGAACTATAGACATACATTCGCATTTATTTGACCAATTTGAGGTTCAATTCAACCCAGCCTCCGTATGCTATTCCAAAAATAACAAGCCATAGAATACAGATGCCCCTACTGAACCTTACTTTAGATATATCTTGGTGTTCTCTGGAAGTTGTGATCTTTTCTGTTAAGTTTAGTCACGTGTCTATTATATTCGCTTAGACCCCTTTTCATTTAATATGTATGCATATCCATTCGTCTTGTCACCCATGGCAAATATCAAGATCTGATCACTACCTCGATTCAAGACTATATTATTCCGTCAGATCTCGGAAAAAGGTAAGAAGATCTCATACACTCAGACTCTGCGATCCAAATCAATATGTCTTGGCAGGCGGAGTGCTTGTTTCAATTTGATATGTAGTTGCGTTTCATTTTGTCACATGTTGTTTGTTTTTCTTACTGAACTGCAACGAAGCTTGCATCACCCACCTGAAAAAAATCCGAAGAGATCATCTGTGTTATTTGTGGGCACTATATGTATCGGAACATATTTTTAAAAATACGTGGGGTGTTTGAGTGTAGACCTGTGTGTTTTGTCTCGGTTGTTTTGGATTTTGTGTCGGCGAAATGTCTCTAAATGTAGTCTGTTGGTAATATCTCTATAGGTATAGCTAATAAGGACAGAAGACTCTTTATATCTTCCTGCGTAATGCCCTTTTACGTGGTAACCTGTCCACCATCTAATTAATTGTATTGTTATTAGTGATTCCGCATAGTCTTAGCCTTTGGTTACCTCAATATGTCAAACAGTGCAAGGAGTGAATGAACTCCAAATACTATAACTTGATTGAGCAGAGTGTAATTCTTAAATGACAACTATGTAAAGTATTGTTTTGTTATTTTTGTAAAAACCGTATATCTACTTTTGGCGTCTCAAACTGTTTGATCCTCCAAGGATGATTTCAAATCATTGAAATCATGATGTATGTCATTCCCGTTGTGCTTTGATCAACGGTGAGAAGCCACCCCCACTAAATCTGCGAATGTCAACTAAAATCAAACTTGCATGCAAAACTAAACTTCAAAACTAATATAGAATTGGTTTCTTTTCTTTTCTTGCCCTGGCCTGCTCTTTGCCTTTCTGAGGCATGCTTATCGGTTGATGCCTTGGCTACTCATCGTTCCAACCATCCTTTTTAACAGATCGTCCAATCGCATCATAAATTCAGATAAAAGTTTTGTGTCTAAGCAAGATACACTGTGTGATATCTCAAAGTGTTGGTACCCTGCCATCAATTGGGGAGACTAGACCACACTCTCAAGCCTATCCCATAGAGGAGAAATGGTCTGTGGGTATGCAACACAAATCAAGCAGCGTTGGGCCAGGGACTGCAAGCTTCCTATCACTTGAGATGAATCAAAAACACCGAAAAAGCGGGTGATAAATTTCCAAGATTCTTAGAGTCTCGATGAATCTTGGAGTCGGGAGCCTTGGATATAAAGAGGCGATAAGAACGCCGAAGTGATCGAATATCAGCAGCACTCACCACACTCACTTATCCTTCCTCATCTGTTTGTAGCTATACATACCCCATATCTGATACCATCCACCATGCAGGTCTTACAAGCTGTTCTGTTGATTCTCGTTGCCTCTGCTGGCGGAGCTCCGCACCAAGCTCTAGATAAACGCCAGACTAGGTCTGTTGGAATTACTGAGAACGAGTATGTATACCTCATCATGATATAACGCAGACTATTGTGACAAATTTCGGGCTGGGACAACCTGCTGATTTCGAATCAGATTTACCCAGGGTGGGTGCAGAGATATTATCTTCATCTGGGCTAGAGGTTCAACTGAGGCTGGCAACATGGTGAGTCGCTTTCCCTTCTCAAATATGATATACATATGACTGACATCTACTCCCGGGAACTATCGTCGGCCCACCTACGGCTCAAGGTCTCAAAGATGCTTTTGGAGACGACCGTGTTGCAGTCGAAGGTGTCGACTATGCGGCAGCTTTAGATACCAACTTTCTACCTGGAGCAGCCGACCCAGCAGGGATCCAAGAAGAGCAAGACCTTCTTACATCTGCTGCGAGCACCTGTCCCAACTCCGTGCTCGTAGTTGGTGGCTATAGTCAGGGAGCTGCGGTGGCCCACGGAGCCATCGAAAGTCTACCTTCGAGCGTCCAGGATCGCATCGCAGGCGTGGTCACTTATGGCGATACCCAAAATGCGCAGGATAATGGCCAGATTGACAACTTCCCAGCTGATAAGGTCAAGGTGATTTGTAACAATGGTGATATGGTGTGTGTGGGTACGTTGGTTATCCTAGCGCCGCATTTGGACTATAGAAGGCGCGCAGGTGAGGGTGTGGATTTCTTGGTGGAGAAGATCAATGCTGCACTTTAAGATCTGTGTATAGTGTGGCATGGTTTACTCTTTGATGGTTGGTATTAAGCGTTCTCTCGGATCGGGCCGTGGGTGATGGAAGTTTGTTTAAGTAGCATGCAGGCAGCTTTATTGAAAGGAATTCAAGGATTCGTCATAACCAGCTTAAGAAATGAAATTCGAGTTTTAAGACTCGAAGACCCATACCAATATTCTTGCTAGTCTGACGCTCCCTCTTCAAGCAACATGTGTTTTCTAAGGGTGGAAGGCAACGGGCTTGGTGGCCGACAGATATGCTATGCCTTTCATGAGGCAATAGGATTTTAATCTGAAGCTAATACATGTGCATTTTCTAATCTTGGTGTGATCTCAACACCGGTACCATGAATATAAATGACAGACGAGATCACCGAGGTTGGTGAGTCTTGTCAGTCAAGTACCTACGTATTTGGTATACCGAGAAGTAATCATGGCGAGATCTAAAATAAGCCACAGGAGTAAACATTTATCAGGAAACGGATGAGGATGTTACAAACAGTCATAGATGAAGATAGTAAACTTTTTTTCCATTCCCCGTTATTATTTACAAATTAGCGTCAAACTCCATACCTCCTTCAATCATTTCACCGTCTGTAATACAACCCTGACTTGCATCGCTTACCTGTCGTGCATACTTTGCAAGTGTACCCTTCGTATACTTCCATGGTTTTGGCACGAATTCCTTTCTCCGCTTAACCAATTCTGCCTCGTCAACTACAAGATCCAAGAGCCTGTTCTCTGCATCAATGATGACTTTATCCCCATCTCTCACTAATCCGATTGGACCACCCTCCTGGGCCTCGGGGGTGATGTGCCCGATCAGGAAACCGTGAGATCCTCCAGAGAAGCGTCCATCGGTGATCAGAGCTACGTCCTGACCAAGACCTGCACCCATGATCGCGGAGCTGGGCTTCAACATCTCTGGCATACCAGGTCCTCCCTTTGGACCTTCGTATCGGATGACAACAACAGTCTTCTCACCTTTCTTGATTTCACCTCGCTCGAGAGCCTCGATAAAGAGATCCTCGGCATCATAGCACTTAGCCTTTCCTTCAAACCGAAGACCTTCTTTGCCTGTGATTTTGCCCACCGAACCACCGGGTGCAAGAGACCCGCGGAGGATCTGAATGTGTCCAGTTTCCTTGATTGGGTTTGACAGAGGTCGAATGATTGTTTGATCCGAAGGGAAATCTGGCACGTTCTCGAGATTCTTGGCAAGTGTTTGACCGGTCACAGTCATGCCAGAACCATCTATGATACCTTCCTTCAGAAGGAACTTGAGAAGTGATGGTGTGCCACCAATGTTGAACAGATCTGCCATAACATACTTTCCAGATGGCTTGAGATCGGCAAGGAAAGGAATACGGTCAGATACAGATTGGAAGTCGTCAATGGTAAGCTTGACGCCTACGCTATCAGCCATAGCAATGAGATGCAGAACAGCATTTGTTGATCCTCCAGTGATATTTACAAGGATCATGGCATTCTCAAAGGCTTTGCGAGTCATAATATCTTTGGGTCTGATATCTTCCTTTAGTAGGTTCTTGATAGCTCCACCGGCGGCGAGACACTCGAGGTGTTTCGCCTTGGATTCGGCTGGATTGGAAGATGAGCCTGGGAGAGACATTCCAATGACTTCGATGGCTGTAGCCATAGTATTAGCTGTGTACATGCCTCCGCACGCTCCGCCCCCAGGACAAGCATGTCTGATAACATCAAATCTTTCCTCCTCGGTGATCTCGCCAGTGATGAATTGGCCATAAGCTTGGAAAGCAGAAACAATATCGATATCAGCGTTGCCTTGTGTTGCAGCGCAACCCGGAGCAATGCTACCACCATACACCATAAGAGAGGGTCGATTAACACGTCCCATGGCCATTATGACTCCCGGCATGTTTTTGTCGCATCCTGGAATAGAAATATTGGCATCATACCATTGGCCGCCCATAACAGTTTCAATGCTATCTGCGATCAAATCTCTCGACTGGAGAGAGTACCGCATGCCCTTTGTACCCATGGACATACCATCCGAAACTCCAATCGTATTGAATTGGTATCCAATGAGACCAGCTCTCTCCACACCCTCCTTTACTCGGTGGTTGAGGTCCATAAGATGCATATTACATGGATTTCCTGAGTACCATACGGAGGAGATTCCCACCTGCGCCTTGTTGCGCCCTTCCTCGGTCATGCCTGTGGCGTATAACATAGCTTGTGAAGCACCTTGCGATTTCGGCTGTGTGATGTGGGCGGAGATCTTGTTGAGTCTGGGTTCGTCATCGGATTTGTAGGAGGAGGTTGATGATAGAGAGCGGCTGTACAGGTTAGTTTTGTTCAATAATGATATTCGCCTGTTGTTGCGAAGTGGCTGTTCGGGTTGTAAAGCTCGTGGTGATGGTGCTTAACACTGCCATTCTCTTTCAAGCTGTTTCGCATATATCTGTACCTCCCCAAGAATCTGAGCCCCAAGCTCTAGTTTCAAGCCATCTGCTTCATGTTTTTCTCCAAATTCTATAATATAAAAAATGCTTACAAGTATTGAAACGCCCTCCTAGAGCTGAGGACATTTGCCCTCGTCCTTAGCTGTGGAAGCAGCATCGTTGGATTATGGTAGTATCAGAGCCCAATTGGCTGGTGTTCAGCTTCACCTATCTTGAGGCCAGCGCAGATGAAGTTAGTTTCGCGTGTGTGTGGTTGAGTTTAAAGCTCTGTTCTTGCGCAACTTTGAATGAATCATAAAAACATTTCGATATCGGAGCCCGCACAAAATGCACATTCTCAGCCTTGCTGAATAACTGCTATTTGATTGGATCGTAATCTTTCATAAAATAGCAGAAGCGAGATGCGCTATTACCAACAGAGCTAAGGCTCTGCTCAGGGTAATCTTAGTGATCCAAGGCGTGTCTGTAGTGAGCATCGCGGAGGAGGAACACTAAACCAAGTCTTGGTGTCTTTGTTTGCGGGGATAAAGCTAGCATAAGTACTTACTCGTACTTGGCTTCCAGTCCTGTCAAACTCGTCGCCTTGGTTGGCACCGTAGAGCCCGTTTGAGTCGCAGGAACACCCCCATTCACGAATAACCCGGTTCAGCCGCGCAGCACATGGGCCTCGGATTACTGCTCTTTCCAGCATGTGAGACTTGTAGGGTCGTGAGGGTGGGTAAGAGGGGCCTCACAGCTTCAATTACTACGCATTCGCTACCTTTATATAAATACTCTCCCAACCTACGACTTCACTCCTCGTAAAGCTAGAACAGAGCAAGCACAGTAGTCCATAATTGAAATCAGGCTGAACCAAACATCACTATACACATATATATCTTCATCGCAATCCGTCTCCAATCATGGCTGCCCCTACAGACAAGAGCATGGCAGATTTGAATGGCCAATGGGTTCTTGTACAGCTCCCCTGCGCTTGACACTCTCACAAGAATGGACTACTAACAAACACTGCAGAACAAGTCTCTCTCAGATCCCGTCGACCCGGTTCTCCAACTCCAAGGCATTGGCTGGTTAACCCGAAAGGCGATTGGTATCGCAACCGTCACGCTTCACGTCAAGCAATACGTCGACGACGCTAAGGTTACCCACATAGATATCGACCAAACCGCCACCGGCGGCATCAAAGGTACCAGCGAGATGCGCGCGCTCGACTGGGAGTTCAGGGAGCACGCAGATCATATCTTTGGCGAACTGAAGGGAAGAGCTCGGTGGGTAACGCTGGAAGTTCTTGATGATGACTACCTGAAGGAGGAATGGCTGGATGGTGAGGGTGAGAAGGCTGGACCTAACGGAGAGTGCCTGATGGAAAGCTTCGTCGAGGCTAAGGCTGGGTGGACTGGAAGGCAGGTCTGGGGATTTGCAATTGTAGAAGGAGAGAGGAGATACACACGACGAGTGGTGATTAGCAAGGGCAGTGAGGTGCTGAAAATCCGTATGGTGTATAACTGGTATGGACCAACCGCTTAGGAGACGCATGTTACATATATCATTGTTCATTGGAAAGTCGAATTAGCATCCCACGTTTAAGCCTGCTTCTTGCGTCTTGCATTATCGTTTTGAAAGTGAGGATAGAATGAGCAATGAACATGCCAGATACCATAGTATAACCTGGTTTTTTGTTTTGGTTGTTGTTTAGTTCCGTGGCTTTCTGTCTGAGATATGTCCCGGTGTCTCATATCACAGATTCAACGTTGGGAAGGCTTCACAGGAATCGCAGGTCCACCACTACAGCCGCATTCCGAGCCGCTGCAACAAGATGCTTCCTTTGCGGTGGCAGGACAAGCTTGAATATAACATTCGCATTCTTTCTTGGGCCGCCTACAGTTGGCCAGCCTCGCAATCTCAGGTCGACGGTCAGTTGGGCTCATTGTTTCCAAATACGATTAGTATGCGTTGATTTTGTTGACTTGTAATCTTGAGTGAGAAGCCTTTCTTAGATGGCTGTTGTCAAACCTTTCTATCTTGTGTTACAGAGATGGTGTGGATTCCGCCCTGATATATTGTATGGCTCCCCGTGAGGCTTGATTAGGTAGCAAGATAGCCTTCCAACTTTGACTCACATCGACAAGGCTGCAGCATCAATTTAGGCGCCATTGTATTTAAGTTTTGGTAAGAAAAGTCCAATCAAAGGAGACAAATAATTTTCCATTATAATTTGCTGAGATGTTGATGCTCAATAGTAACAGTGAGCTTGAGATATCAAGCAAAATGCAGTTGGCTAACAGATTCAAGTCAAGTCTACAGCCAGCGACAACCAGATATGCTAATGTCGTCAGAAACTTTTGCCTTTGAGATGCAGGATGATAGGAGGCCTCTGGCTAAAATGCCATTAATAGATATATTGTTTCAACATGCACAACATACTGTATCCACTGATATACTCCGCGATCACAAATTCTCTTGGCTGTCGCAGTACAACACCCAGGATGTTAAACAACGCCCCCGATTCCGATCGCGGCAATTCATACCTTGTTACCTCGATAATGCAATGCAATAAGACGGCATTTAGAGCCAAGTAGCTGCTTCTCTCATGGTTTCTTTCTCTTGTTTCAGTCCCCATTTGGTTCACTCCATACCCTGGACACCCAGGTCTGGCCCACTTTTGTATCTATTTGATGTATTTTTGCTACCTTTTTATGGCATCTATAGCCTGCTGATCTGCGGTCTTGTTGAGAAGAAGCCTGAGGGCGAGACATCATAATTCAAGTTTGGTATTCAGGAAGTTGACCTAGATACTGCGGCTTTCACAACAGGATACCCACGCTTTTGTAGTTATTCGTCGCCAGTAATTCATTGGATTTCGAGGATCCCTTGACTTCAATATCGATTAAATATAGCCTTCTGATGGGACATGAAAGATTGCCGATTTAAGAATAGAAAATACAACAGGTAAAGCAAGAACTAGATATAAATATCATGTATAAGAAATTGTGAAGAGCGCTCATCACCATTGTGTAGCAGAGGAGAAGAATCAGACAACATTCAAGCAAATAAATTCAAGGATCTCATCGATCTAACAATGATTATCATACAACAAGCTTCGTCACCTGAGGTCTATCAGCACCCACTTCCTCCACGTAAAAATTAACAGCATGCTGAGAATTGACTTCTAGAAATGAATACACCAACGCCTTGAATAATGGTCCTGCTGCCATCTATGCGGCAGCGATGCAGGCTGTTTGTTGCGCATTACACTGAGCAAGTGTAGCACCATTGGCCTTGCCACCATTCACAGCGTCCGAGCACCCATTCATCTGGATGTCACAAGCGCGTTGGACTGCGGCGGCTCTGTTGACGAAAGTGTTGCCGTTGACAGCAAAAGGTCTGGCCCCGTTTCCGGAGTTTGTTATTGCAGGTTTCTGTTCAGTGGTCAGCAGATGTTTAGCGGTGTTCGGGATGGAAAACTACGTACGGCGACACCAGCAATAGCGTTTCCGCCATTTCCTCCAGTAGCAGCCTTGTTGCCTCCGGTGTTTGCGTTGCCTCCAGCGTTTGCATTACCCCCAGCATTGGCCTTGTTGCCTCCAGCGTTTGCGTTACCTCCACCATTTGCATTGCCTCCAGCGTTGGCATTGCCTCCTGCATTTGCGTTGCCGCCGGCATTCGCGTTACCTCCACCATTTGCATTGCCTCCAGCGTTGGCATTGCCTCCTGCATTTGCGTTGCCGCCGGCATTCGCGTTACCTCCACCATTTGCATTGCCTCCAGCGTTTGCATTGCCTCCTGCATTTGCATTTCCACCCCCGTTTCCTCCATTTCCTCCGCCGTTGCCCCCACCGTTTCCACCGCCACCGCCTCCTCCGACAGTGAACTTCTGACAGTCGTCCTGTGCACCACGTTGTGCAACAGGCATAAGGACTGGCTGATGGTTGGATGCGGAGGTCATGCTGCAGACTCTATAGTTACCTGCTGGCAATCCACCGGTCACAGTGGCCGACAGAAGACCATTTCCATTGCCATTGTCATTGATTCCCTTGAAGAAGACAAAAGTCTTTGCATCTAATGCCTTTGTTGGCGCAAGAGTGTTTCCCATATCCTGTACAGTAACGTGGGTGTGTCCAATAATTTGTCCGGCTCCGTTGAGATCCTGTGGCGCAGAGTAGTATGTTGCTTGGGCATTGGTAAAGAAACCTGCAGAAAGACCAGATGTTTGAACTGAGATAGTGAAATCTTGGTTTGCTGGAAGATTCTGTGCTGGCTTTGGTGACGTTATAATGGCTGAGACCATGTTATTGGTAGATGGGATCTTTCCCATGACAATACCATTGCAAGAACCACCCTGTACTTGTTTTCCGTCCGTAGTTGTTTGGCCAACACAGAAGTTAATGAAGTTTGCTTTGTCACTAGTATACTGTCAGTCCAACTCCTGAATCCAATGGACTATACATACGTCGCCGACGACACTTGTCCTGCTGCTGGGGTCTCTTGGCCTGTCGATTCGCTTCCTTTCTGAATAGCTCCGGTCTGTAGGCAATTTCCACCACCATTGCCTCCAGCATTCCCGCCACCATTGCCTCCAGCATTCCCGCCACCATTGCCTCCGGCGTTGCCGCCACCGTTTCCGCCGTTTCCACCTCCATTTCCACCACGGTTCCCGCCACCACCATTGAATTGACGACGAAGAATGCTAGACTCTAAGTCGACATGTCTTACGGACAGTCCATGAGTGACAGCCACAAGGGACAGAAGTATGGTAGATCCTTGAATTAGCATGTTTGCTGTTGAAAGTTTTGAAATAATGCTCCAGGCGTTAGAAAGTAGGATCAGAAGATCGAAGAGAATAAATGTACCGAGCGCGAACAAAAAGTGAACGACCGAAAGGAATCAATCCAAAAGAATGTAAAGGTCAAATGCTAGCAAAAAGAAGAAAGTAAACTGATGCAAAGACTGGGCGCTCAGGTTGTATATATATGAAATGCATAACTTGGTAGACATCAAACAGACCCACAATCTAGTGGTACTCATGTGGCTGTGACTTACCATCGAAATTAGATCTGGCCGCAAGCAGGAAGTGGGTTAGATGTCCTGGGTGAGGATACGGAGGAAACCCAATTACCCATGTCTTGATTTGTTCTCGAAACTCCGAGGTTGCTATAAACGACTTGACCCATCAAGTCGCAACAACCCCTGATTGTCTGGCAGAGCTGAAGCTAGAGCGTTTGTTGCTTGTAGCACCCATTGTGATTGGTGGCAATGGTGCCAGAGCGACTATTCCCCTGCGTTTCTGGCAGATCAGAGCAAAAGCTTCGCTCTGCTTGGCACCGTTGATGCTTCAGGTTGACATGGTTAGGAGATGGAGGTTTCATCATGTCTTTGCTACTAGGTACCGTATATGCGTGCGAGCATGCGCCGTAGGTGGTCGGGTCGGGTAATGCAATCCATCATAGGGTAAGCTTGTCGTAATTCAACCGCGCGATAGCCGCAATTACTTCCACCAGCAACCCTTCCACGGTGAATTTTCTCCATGAGAGGCAGAAAATGCTGCGATTGAGTCGAATTCTTCATTCCGATAGCGAGAAGTAGACTGGTACAAATCAGCAACAAAAACGAGAAATACAAAACACATCTACCGAGTAACTTCATAAGAAGTGGGACGATTACAAGGGAGATGAGACACCAAACATTCCGCTCCTACTGTATGTTCCTCTAGGTACCCACGGGACGTATGTTTCGATCTGGGATATGGGCCGCTCATCCGACTTGTGTTTCCAAAGTAATTCTGAATGAGGAAGATATGATTATAGATACAGCGACGGATGATCGGGCACGACCAAATTGGCACTTTCATTCCCCTGTTGGAATAGGGGAAAGTTGAGACGAAATAAGCGAATCGACAAACTCCTTGTCTCACCGCAGCACATTTGAGACCGAAGATGTTTTGTACAAGAACTTGGTCTCCCACCACCGACTCGGCACCAATAAATGCGCCCCGCTGCGCTTTGACGTTTCTTGCACTGAATTGTTTTATGAAAGCCAGGCCACTTGCTGTCCTTTCCGAGGTCTATGGTCCATATTGAGGCCGACGGGCAAGAGGCATGATCGTTTCACAAACACTCAAAGTCTGCTTTTATCAATGATACTTTGATGTGAGAAATTGCTTCAAACTTTGCACTTGAACACTTGAACATTTCTCTCATAATAATGTAAAGTTCAGACTTTCGATGTTATGCCATAGCAACGAGCCCTTTAATAGACTGCCAACTCTTAGACGTTTGGGCACGTAGATCATTGTGAAGTACCTGCATGATGTCAAAGCTACTATACACAAATTAGACAGCCATCTGATGATGATTAATCGGTGCTTACCGAACTGGGCGTCGTCCGAGCTGCAGACAGGACTGACAAGCTTTTCTTGATCTGTTAGTTGGTGATCGAAATCCTCGGTCTGTCAAAGGGTTAGGGACCGAGCAACCTTTGTCGAAGTTCTTGGTGACAATCACAGTCCAACTAGGCAATTCTGCTTATGATCTGGATAGAACTCGGTTTGGGATCTTGTCGAAAGACTATTGGTTAGGGACGAGGGGTTCGCAACAGACCAGCCGCCGTTTTACAATTGCGAAGCTTTTCACGTAGCTTTTCTCTGCTCGATTGAAAACAGATTCACGACCTTGAAGGGCTCTGACATTCAGCCTGTCCTTACTCCTATATATTGTCGAATTTCATTAATCCGTATAAGTTACTCCTCACTTGCATGCCCTCCTTCGTTACTGTCCACCTGCAAGCCATTCTAGCATTTGGACAAAGCCCTACTCATTTGGGCTGAAGCAATTTAGATCTCATCTTGAGGTCAAGAACTTGGCCTTGGACCTCGAGATGTAGAGATGACTTCACCTGGAGCCTATCGAGATTTCTACTAGCTGCTCCCAACGTCTGGGTGTGATTAGTGTAGGGGGTTGATCTGATAAGGCTGTAATGGGCTGAAAGTTTTCGTTGCACTGACAGCTCAGCACTGTTTCTTCCAGAGCAGCCAAGTAGTCTTATCTTTCGCCCAGAATGTGGGACTTCACGGGCCATTATAACATCTAAGAACGAGGATACCAGTTTTTGAGACACACTGATGTGTTTGATCTGTATTCAGAGACTTGCTGACGGATCAAAAGGAGAAGTGCCAATTTACGCCATGCGCGGTGGTCTTGAAAGAGCCTTAAGAGTCCTGATATTCGGTGATGAAACGCAACCGGTACTGCGTGTGAGCATTCAATCAGTTTCTACGAAACGGTAGGTAATAGCAGTTGGCAATTGTCACTACAGATATAATGCAACTGCGATTTCGTCCCAGGCTAGTAACCCGATCGAGACTGCTGCGTAAATGGGTAGTATGGTACTATGATATCAGTCGTTTATATCACGTTTATTCACCTTACTTGGAATGAATCATGCTGATGAAGCTCCAGAAGTCAAGGTGTAGTGGCAATCTATTTTTTCCTTTACCTAGATATGTACGGTCGAAACTAGGTACACAGTGTTTGAAATCATTTTTTTTGGCTTATTACCCGACGCACCCTTCCAAGTGGTGCTATCTGATAGACAGTTCCGCCTGGATAAATGCTCATCTCAGCATGATTTTGAGTTTCTCTTTATACATTGCTTTTTGCTTAAAATTCCTAGCCCTAGCGGTCATACCAGCTTTGACCTACATCAGACCAAAGAACGTGTTCAACTTTTGTGCGATTTCCATATCTGCTTTCTTGCCTGGCAGGATGGTCATACTAGCTCCTGAGGACTTCAATGTCCGAGGAGCGGTCAGTTATGGCGCTTTCATTTAGGAATAGTTTATAGCATCAATCTGTGCCTTTTACGTTGCAAGCTCGGTCATTCAGGAGTCCTGCTTACCGAATTTTGTTGCCAGGTAGCATCACTTCGCCGTTGACCGAACGCAGCTATTTCAAGTGATTTAAATGCGGCCTGTCAAGTGCAGTCTCCAGATTGCGATCCAGACTAATATGCTGTCAGGAGTCTCTTGCTCCAAACCATCATCAGCGTTTGATCGTGTGTTATACTATCAACTCCGGCGCTTATATCTGACTGAGTATCTATCTCATCTCCCCAAACACTTCTTAGCTCTACGATAATACCATACGCAAAATGCAGTATTTACAGCACATACCACAGAATTTCAGCCTGTACATCGAAACCTATCCCCAACCAAGCCATTAATAGCTTCCACCCAACTTTGAAATATCCCGAAGAGCAATTATCAAAACACACAGTCACAAAAACCCCAGCTCTTCTTCTCTATCACCATGCGAACCTCACACACGCTAAGCCCTACCACACGCTCTCGCAATATCTACTCAATCACCAGCCGATAGCCCATTCCAAGTCCTGCGTTTTCTTCTCAGAACACCACTACCACCACCATCACCACCACTACCAAAAGAAAATCCATTATCCCATCACCATCACCGCCCAGCCAAATATCGAAAAACACAAACAAAGGTCTCTAAAACATAGTATCTTGTCCACTCAAACTCAAACCATTCTTTACAACTTTCAACATCGTCATCAACATCATCACCATCATCGTCACCGTCATCGCCGCTTCAATCACGGCAGCAGCAATAACGTTAGCCCATCATATTTGGATAGGCGTGACTCTTCCATCGATCTCTTGATTTTTTTATGGTTATCTGTTTTCAATTCCAGCTCCCCTTGTCTCTTTTTTCCCTCTTCAACTAGGCGATGACTCGCTGCGTTCTTTACATGCAATGCAATGCATGTTCTTTTCTTCCCTGGAACGGAATGGACGATGAAAGGAAGAATGGAATTGTGTTGGCTTACTCTCTTGCTTACTTGCTTACTTACATGCTTATTACAAGCAATGGGGATAGCTGAAAACATTTCGACCCCCCCCCCCCCCCCCCCCCCCCACCAATTCAC
>Ga0247810_10000183_pt1 | contig 99302 bp, 96 predicted proteins | sample UWRJL119311C1_FD_179918 | JGI IMG/M metagenome (GOLD analysis project Ga0247810, IMG submission 179918) | Plant litter microbial communities from Arlington Agricultural Research Station in Wisconsin, United States - UWRJ-L119-311C-1 | ecosystem: Environmental > Terrestrial > Plant litter >...
ATATAATTCAGGGTCGTGAACTCAAGAGATGACTCTCTGACGGGGAGTCGAACCCCGATCTCCCGCGAACTTGTTAATTGTAAACAATTGACAAGCGGAAATCATGACCGTTAGACCATCAAAGATGTATTGATTTATAAAGACCATTATTTGCTTTGCGCTAATATAGTATGTGTGAGTCATTGCAGCTTAAGCGATGCCATTAACCAATGGACAAGCATTCGATAATGCGGGACTAAGGCTCCAAATACAACATCACCTCAACTGTGTTGCTACGTTTTTGAATTTTTTTACTATGGAACTATCCATATGTCTGAAACATTCCATTAGTTCTATCAGCTATAATCGACTATTCTGGCTTTGTCAGATGAATATTTATTTTAGCCAGACCTCTTGTTTGGCAGGTTAACTCTGGTCCTGACTGTGCTACAATTTCTACCTGGAACTGGGCCCATAAAGAAACCAAGCTTCTGGAAGAACGCCAGCCATTACTAGATCAATAAAAAGTCTGCTCATACAATTCACAGCAAGTCATAATTGGTGCTAAATTCCACCCCTTCCTGGAGCTCCCCACCCAAAATCTCCTACCAAAGTCACCCTCTTTAAAGCTCCCCCTCCCTTTAAGTGGCCCTCAAATCCCCTTCCTCCCTAAAGTCCCTCTCAAACCATATTATCTCTCTATGCTACTATTTCCACTAAGAAATGGCTGGCCACAGGCAGACCAAGATCTCACGGTTTCCCGAGTCATTGCAATCTTGAAGAAAGGTCTGACTATTCCACGCAGTAAAAGAATACCCCCCAAACTAAACGACGCATTAAAGGGCGCGTCTTCAAAGAATTCAAACGACCACATTGGTCGAATATTCCTCGTCGCGGAGCTTTAGGCTTGGGTGGTCTATTTTCGTGCGACTCGTAGTTACGAGTCACCCTTTGAAAGGACGAAAGAAGAATCTCAAAACGATTCAACTTTTTCACTAGCTCGTCAAACAACAGATAACAACATTGGCAGCTTCAGTTGCAAATATAGTGACCCACAACTCTGTGGTCGCCTTGATTCGACGCCTCCAGGTGCCATCTCAGTGCGAGAAACTATCTCTAAAGCATGTATGCTTCTAATTCGATGCTTCAGGCTCAGTTCAGGATAGGAACACTGAATTACCGTCTACAAGCGACCCTTGCTCTACAGGACCATCGTCCCATGAAGAACGCATCGAAACTTCAAAGAATAACGAAGATCCCAACCAGATCTATCATTAGGAATCGGATGTTGAATGTTGGCGAGCTCGCAGAAGCATATAAAGAGCAGCATGTAACCTCGCACCCAACTACGGAATGTATACTACCTGTCTTTCCTCCCTATATCTGTGGCGCAATCAGAAGAGTCTGCACAACAAAGCCGCCATAATAATTACTTTACAGTATGATCTTGAGAGAATAGTGACATGGCTTATGAGCCTTGATGTTCTTGCCAACAAATTTTAGTACAAAACCATGAGCTTGTTTAGGGTACATGTGGAGACTGAAGATGGGCTTCAATATATGGTCTTGGGGATGGTACGATATGTGGTGCAGGACCAAATACTTCTCTACAACGAATAATAGCCAACGATATTCGTGTCTTATAAGAACCGTATACAATCATTGGGTTTCAGTGAGTCCGACACGTTGATTGGAATTGAAGAGGATTTTTCATGCTACAAGATATGTAATTTTGCAGGTTTCAAGACATCAATGCACTACTTTTCCTCCTTCATCTCTCCACCGCTTCCCATAAATACTAAAGCAAAGCCATGCGGCAACCTAGCTGTACCATCCATCGCTCTTGACCAGCCTCATTTGCTCATAACCCCCTAATTAGGAATATGACGCGCGAAATTAACCCTTCCGCAGTTGCGCCAAGAAAGTGTTTGCCTTGACCTATGGATCTGATAAGGAGCTGTGTAATTAATCTTTCCAGAACTCTATTAAGAAGAGAGAATCTAGATCTTCATGTAGATCTACGAATGCCTGAACATATACATCAGCTATGCTATTTCCATTGTAATGAATAAACCAATCATGTGATGTCCCATTGTGTTTCTGTACAGAAATCATAAATAGCTATGTATATTAGTACCTGTTGCCAGTATCGCTGTTGAGAATGCTACTACCAACCAAACAAAATTTCCGACGCCTTAACATATCTGCATTTCTTTTTGCGAACACTAATGTTGGGGGTGATTGGTTGTGAGGGAAGATCTAACATACCAATTGGCACTAGGGTCGAGGTTTGGTGTTCCATGAACTGTTTTTAAATTTGGGGCGATCAAGAAGCAAGCTGTCCTGGAAGCATGTATTGTACTTGATGAAAAGCGAGAGATGTTTGAGGGAGCTTTGCAAGGAAGCACTAAGCGCTCCTCCATAATTTGTTGTCAGGATTTGTGACTCTGAATCAGCACTTGGCCTAGCACCCTAATGTTATGAGGTGGGGTGCAATAAGTGAGGTGAAGCTTTCTTGACCACATCAGTTAGTCAAGTTCTCTCAAATAGCAACTAACCAGTTCAAAAAGCTCATTTCGCGGAAATGCTTAGTCAGCTTTAGCAGTTTCTGCATTAGTTAGAATAATCTCGTTAGAGAAGTCTGACAGCCCGTTCATCCTGAGGTGCGAACCCTTAAAAAAGCTTAATTCGTGATGGAAATCCGGAGAAGCCTCGTACTTTGAACCCTTGTTGGAGTACTCAAAAAGTTATGAAACTCGATTTGACAATATAGGAAGATGAAAATCAAGAACTATCTGGTGAGGTAATAAGTATTCCCTTCCATCTTCTCTCGTAATTAATTACTTCCCTATAAAATTCATTTTCTCAGATAGCCGGAATCTATGTACAGTACTTCCAATGCAGTAAGAAAAGTAGTGGTGGCGGGGCTGGTTGCTGAGACATTAAGTGTCCACAGTTTTGGATTTCGCCAAACTTCAGACTTTAATATTGTTAGTATGCCTTTATAAACATCCAAGACTGATTGGGTTCTCAAACTGAAAAGAAATGGTCAAATGATGTCAACTTACGTCGTAGGAAGCAGTTATTGCAAGGATAAATATATCATGAAAGTCTTGCTCCCCCCCTCTTTCCGCTCTTGACTGCTCTTGACTACTCCCTCTTTCATATCAACACCTTCTGGAACTTCAGCACGACCTTATCGGTTCGAGACTTGATATCAGAAACAGGCGAACGCATAACATGTAATTGAAGCTGAATATGAGCGATACTGCGCAGAACCTGCTAATTTACGGGCTGATAGCCTGGTGCGGTGGATCGAACCTCCCCAAAACCGAACAATCTAATGTGTCTAGGGTAGTGGTAGGTAGATGGTAGATATTGTGATACGATTCCATCGTCAGGCTACGCGAGAGCTTATCTCTTGGGCGGGCCAAGCTTATCAATACAGGCGTACGGAATAAGCTTGGAAATGAGGTAATGGAGGCCGTTGAAAGTCTTAAATTGTGGTTCGAAATCGACAACGACTCTAGCCAGCGTTTTGACTCTGAAATATTACATTTGTCCAACTTGAAGATGATCTCAATATGGCAGGACTGAAGTGGCGCCTAATAGCACAGCAAATGCCAGCTTATTGTTTATCTATCCTGCAGTCAATAGAGTGTCACACAGAGTGAACCCTGACAGGGCTTCTTCTTGGCGTGGGAGCCTTGGCATACGGTTCTGGCAGCAACCAATAGCACTCATCAGCCAGCTCACCACTGCTCCCCTCCCCCAGCCTTATTATTACCATGGAAGACTTTATTGATACATTTTAAACAGACGTATGAACATCCAAATACTCATTTGTAATTTTCCTAATACATCAATTCTTTTGCTGAATAATCGGAAAAGCTTGAACACAATGCCACCAGAGCGAACACGACTAGCCTCCCTAGCCGAGTGGGATCAACACAAGGGGATAATAAGGAAGATTTATATCGACGATAACAGTACAGTCGATGAAGTCAGGGAGGAGATGAAAGTGAAACATGGCTTTGTCGCATCGTATGTTCTTTTGTCAATCATTTGAATTTGTACATGAACTGAATCTGACGGCTACGAAGAAAGAGCCGATACGAGAAAATGCTCAGAGATTGGAATATCAGAAAAAACCTCTCCTCGGATGAATGGCCATATGTCTTGAGCGAAATACGGAAGCGAGGAGTTAAAAAAAAGCTCTCGGAAGTCACACTATATAATAAAGTCGTCACGACTGAACAGATCAGAAAGGCGCAATCTCGCTATTCAATAAGTGAATTGCGTGATATGTATCAGATCAGTGAGTTCTGCAAGATGATGCTCAATAGTTATTGCATCGCTAATATGCTGCAGATCCAAAGCGCAATACTCCAGCGGGAATTTCTGTTTATACACCAGGCCAAGAATCGTTGCAGCATATCAATGTGAGCCCATTACTTCTACCAGTAACTCCGGATATCCCAGAATGTCAACAATCCCAGATTAATCAATCAGCCAGTGGAACTATCGCCAGAAAGAAACCCGCGGTAGGAAGTGATATCAGTCTCGAGGGTATATGTGCCCAGAAAGCTGTTATGAACCAGTTACCCTCGAGAGGGTTTGCATCCGCAAAGAGAAAAGATCTTCCATTTATTGAATTTGTCAACTACTTTGACGCTTTGAAATTAGGTATTTAGAGCAGTCCCTTCGATAACGATCTAGCTAATTTTAGAATGCAGACGAAAACCCAAGTCTGTTGTTCGGCAAAAAGCATATGGAACTTACCACCTTGGCCCTCCCTTCTGCCGAAACATCGGCAGCGGATGTAGCTACACTTTTTGACTGCAACTCAATCACATCCTCAGACACATATGAATACATGTTAGAGAATCCGTTGTTTACCGAAAGCCCTTATGTCACTACCTCGTTCTCCACATGCTTCTTACCTGAACATCATCCGGGGCGGAATATAGATGCGTTTGATGAGCTAGAATGGCGTAAGCAAGAGCTCCAAAACAGACTTTTGGATATGCCTGAGAGGACCAGTGGCGAAAATGCGAAAGTTGTGCAGCTTTTGCTTGGTGCTCCTCAGCCACAGTCGCCACTCTGTTTATTGAAAGTTGCTGTGTACCTGCACTCAAATGGCCCCTACCATTTCCATATGGTGGAGTCGGCAGTTATGAAGTGGATAGTTAATAATATTCCACTCAAGAGTATCAAAAGTCTGTTTGACGCTGGGCTTCCAACCCTTGAAGCATTCAAGTTTCAGCTGCTAAAAGCTGGACTGACCTACGGTCGTGTTGATCTTGTAAATGCTCTTCTCGACATGGATCAAAGGCTAAGAAAATTTCTCTTCCACTCTAGTTATCTGGTTGGAACCACAATTCGTGGAGGGAATATTGATATGGTGAGATTTCTGGTACATTCAGGGATTGATGTAAGAAGATTCGAGATAGAAAATTCATGTTCTCTGTTAAAAGATTGCAGGGTAGTACCCGTTGCCCAATTTCTTATAGCAGCCGGCGCTGATGTTCAATTTGGGGGAAACATAGCTCTAAAAACTGCCATCGCGGGGCGGAATAAGAACATGGTTAAACACTTAATAAGCGTAGGAGCAGACGTTAACACCAATCTCAACCGTACAGGAGATGATTGTGGAGTGATTGCTCTGAGCGTCGCAATAAGGCACAATGATGTCGAGCTTCTACTGCTACTTCTAAAGAAGAACGTTAAAGTTGATCAAGTACTCGAAGGATCGTTTCACAGTCCGAATTCCTATTCCAATAGATGGGTGAAACCATATAGAGGAACTGCACTTCAAGTAGCGACAAAAGCAGGGCATGTTGAGATTGTTGAGGCTCTGCTTGATAATGGTGCTAATATCAATGCATCAGCATATGGGGCTTATGGCACAACGGCACTTTTGGCAGCAGTTCAGAATGCACATATCAAGGTAGTTCAACTACTTCTTGATAGAGGAGCAAAGATTGATGCTCCGGGAACATCCTCGAAATATCCATACACTGCGTTATTAGCAGCGGTAGAGATGAAACACTTTGGATTGGTTCAAATGTTATTGTCCTACAAAGCCAGTCCAAACAGCCCATCTTTTGGATCATACGGCACAACAGTCCTTGAAGCTATGGATAGCATTCAACTTGACCAACCTCTTATTTCGAGCATAGAAAGCGCAGCCAGAAACGCGGAGATTCAAGATTCATTCCTCAACAGTCATCTTAAACACCATTATATGCGAACTCAACTTTTCCATGCTATACAAAAAACAGACTTTACTAGAATTAAACAACTTGTGGCCGCTGGGGTAAAAATTGATATGAACCCAATGGACGAAGATGATTGGATACCTATGCAGTTTGATTTCGAAGGGCAGGATTTTAAATTATTGTGGAGTAGGCCACAGCGTAAAACTCATGCACGATCTACGATACTCCATTTAGCAATCACATCGCCCGAAAATCAGAACTTAGCAATATTCAGGTATTTATTGGAACACATGCAGAGTTCGGATTGTCTGCTTTTTAATACTGCCTGGGAACCACTCCTTCGTACAGCTGTTCTTTGGAATAGAGTTGAAATTGCTGAATACTTGCTAGACTTCATTGAAGTGGATATCAACTGTACAACAGATGCCCGTATTTCTAACGAATATTCCTTCGGGAACCATTCATTCGACCATCCTGTAGTATATATTGCAGCGGCACGGGGGAAATTAAAAATGCTTACAGCATTGATAGCCAGAGGCGCAAATATTAACTATGTATCTCAAATGGGAGATATCCTTCAAATCAGCTTGAGAACATACAATTCACATATTGCCAGTTATCTTTTAGACTGTGGAGTGAACAGCAATGGTCCTGCAATAAAATTTGATGACAATCAACATCGCCTTACAACTTTGGGATTAGCTGTCAGAGTTGGTGAAGTGGAGTTGATTAACCATATGCTAGCGAAGGGGGTGGACGTCAATTACCGTCCAAATGACGAATGTGAAACAGCTTTGCAGACGGCTGTCCAAAAAGGAAAGCTCGAAATAGTCAAGCTTCTCCTAGATCACAAGGCCGATGTAAATGCGTTGCCGCCAACAAGTTTAGCTAAGAGCACGATATGCTTGACAGCCCTCCAAGAAGCGGCATTTTGGGGAAGGATGAAAATTGCCCAGCTACTTCTTGATAGTGGGGCAAAAGTCAACATGACTAGTGGGGAGTCTAGCGACAATACTGCTCTGGAATGGGCTGCTGGAGAGTGTGAGTTGGATATGGTACAACTTTTAATAAATGCCGGGGCAGACGATCATCTTCCACTTAATAAGAAATATGTTAAAGCATTACGGGAGGCCAAATCATGTTACGACTCACCGAATCTTGGTGTCATAGCTCTTCTTGAGAACTATCGGGAGGAAGCAATGGAGCAGTGGAACTCTCTGAGAATATTAGAAATGGTTTCCGAAGATGAAGATATGGTTGACAGTTGAGAGCTCGAGTTATCCACAAAGCGAGTCCGAATATGGGGTTGAAAACGATGATAAAAGCAGGTCTGGAGATGCTGTGGACAGTGATGACGAAGGGTGATTTGAATGTTGAAGTTGTTGTGCGCTCAATTGAACTAAAACACTGGGAGAGCAGGTGTCATCTGACCAGTCTAGCCTATTGGTCATGATGATATAAAATAGCGGCCACTATTGCAGAAGGGAACAAAGTTGTCCTTCTGAAGCCCACGCCCTTCTTTCTCCATGACATTTTCTTGGTTCCTGCTATACTGTTACATCGAAACAGATTAGGATGATCGCCCAAATTCCCAAATTTCGAATCGGAACGCCATTTTTGTTGGTACTATGAGGATTTCCTTGGTTGTAGCTGCATTATGGTTTAATGTGTGATTCTTTGGCGCTATGAACGTTTTTCATCTTTATGGTGCGTTATGACTCTAGACTAAACTCTGAATTTGCGCGTTTCATCTGACATTCTGTACCGTAGTATCAGAAATATGACTTACCGAGCTTGTGTACTATGTGATGGTTACATTCATTTCTCCAATAAATTGAAGTCTAACTTACTCATTATTCACGCGAATCCTAGCCCTTCCTTCGTGGAGCAGCCTGGACGATTGATCGCATCACAGGCGCCACCTTTTTCTACCGTGATCTCGATTGTTATGCTGTTCATCACCATGCAACCAATATACAATCCTACCATGCAAAATAGGATTCTGGGGCGATCCCAAGTGCGATGGGAACATATTATCAGCAATATTTTAAATACTTTTATTTCTCTGACTTATAGATCATTTTAGGATAATTATACAAGTTGTGAGTACGTCAGAGAGGATATTGCCGGGGGTGGAATTTATTATACTGGGTCGAAAGTAGACAGAAAATGAGAGTCAAAGTTCTTTTGTAGAGCTATTATGAGATGCAGTTTTTAGGAGGTGGGTCAGTAGAGCATTGTGGTTGAAAACAATGACTTATTAACCGATTTATAGACTGTGAACATATCTATCCCACATCATAATATCGCTTCACATGCCCTAATCCCAACGAATACCAGCACCTAGATAGACTTTTCGCAACCAATCCGCGAAAGCAACTTCTTCCTGTTCTCAGTATGCCTATAGGCCTCCTTCGCAGTTGTAACTACCGTTTTAGGAGATTTTGTCGTGCCTTCCCCTAATTCACATTGCCTCTCTGCAATACCACTGCTCACACAGCTGTTCAAGTCTGTGATGTTCATCAAACGCTTCTGCTCAAGGTTGACTTCCTCGTCTGACTCCACTTCATTATCACTTCTCACGTCATTGGCCTTTCCCCCGATCATAATCCCGTATACGACCTTCAAAATCATAGCAAACCAGGTCAGAGCGAGAGCCTGCAACATTAGAAGCATACCGAGGAAAATATATTTCACCTCTACATTTAAACAGATGCTCCCGTCTAGGTGTTGGAATGGCCGTAACAAATGGAAGATGTAATCCGGGTGCGCAGGCATATCCTCGATTAGTTCGCTAGTGCTGCCATTGTAGCAGCCGTATAGCATCGTTGTTGGGCCTGGGACGTCCGTGTAGATGTCGTAGCAAAGTTTTAGATATATAATGTGGCGAGTAAAGAACCAAGCTACACCGAAGAATCCAAAAGCAATGTTGCAGGCCGTCTCATAGCGAAGGTATTTAAGAATCTTGGCAATCTGCAATGACCTCATGGCTGATCAACTTGTGGCCCTGCGGGTGGAAAGAGCAGCATAGGAAGCGAACTTACAGGCAGGAGGAAGTCAACTAGATCCATAAGGCAAAGGACCACGTTTGCTGCTCTAGTATAACGATATATGTAGGTGATTGCTATCAGTGTACATGTGATGATATGGTGGGTAAGCATCTGTGAGTAGTCCTTACGTTGTTTTTCGATGTGAATTACAATAATTTGTTGAGTCCAGAATGCCATTTGAACAAGATAATACCACTTGAAAGTCCCAGACATCTCCCTTGCAGGCCAAGCAGTCCAGAGTTCAGCGTTATTAAGCCAGTAAGGTGAATTATACCAGAGATACTATGAAGTGATAAGCAACATGTATCATCTGCCAATTGATTTCGAAGGGATCTCCCGCCATCTAAATACATACCATGCCTATAATCCAAAACGTACCATCGTATAGGACAAGCCATGCCTGTTCTGCAAAACGTAGCCGAAGCTTCTTCTTCACCCCCAAGTACTCTGAGCAAGGTTGCAGGATCCGCTCAATCAAGACGGCACGGAGAGCTGTGAACTTTATGGTCCATGCAAGTACAAACCAGATATCATCCAAGCCTTGAGTGTATTTCTTATTTTCCTGTGAATAGTACGAAAGTTGCAATAGCTTTCTAGTGTAGATTCGTGACTGTGGGTGTAGATGGTGAAGCAAGAGAAGCGCAAGGATTATGCTCGACGTGATGGCTAAAGACGGGTCAAATCTCCCAATCTCATGATCTGAGGGGCGCAGATGAAAGCTTACCAAGTTGATTCTTCAAAACCCAATCTAGGTGCGGTCTGGCTGCTCGAATAAGTTGCGTTCTTGGGTGGTTAATCCCTAGCTTACGCGAGTTTAATGGAGCCCTAGGTGTATTGGCAGCTGAATAGATGACAGGCTCTTGATTGAGTTGTTTCCTCATGTTGATGGTGATCTGAGGAAGTTGAAAAGATAAAAGATAAATCAGACCTAGTCCTATTTCACTGACAGACTTGAGGTTGTGGAATGTAGAGAATACCTTAATGGAGCAATGTGCTGTTGTGGCGAAACCAATAAATAACGAACACCTGTCCGCTCTCTTTGCTGCATGGATACCACATCCTAATGCAAATTGATTTTCACAAAATATACCAACCGGTGCCAGATTCGGCTGTGACGCATAGCGAGTGATATCGGATCAAAATGGATGGCATTTAGTCAAAACAGGGAGCGTTTGTCTCAAAGATTCGCCTCATAGAGAGACATCTCTAATTTGCCTTCTACCATATCTAGTAAACACCTTTTGCCTTACGTTAAACATTTCAGGTTCCTTCCAAATCCTCACGAATACGTTTTGGATGATTTCTCAACAGTCAAGCTCCCGAGTTTCCATTCACGGCCCAATTTCTGCGAGAATGTCGCCATTAACAGCAATGCTCGCTAATATTGGTGTTTCCGCCTGTCTGGTCGCCCCCCACTACTTATGGTTACATTTATTACGATCAAGTTACCTGTGAGTTGGCCTTGAAATCCTACCCCCTCCCCCCCGCCATAATAAGGCTATGTGGGTTGAATCTGAATCATCAGCAGCACGTTCGCAAAAGTCTCACGATGCTCAAACAATCATTTCTGTTCATACTCCAAGGACAAGATCTCGCCGGCATCCAATACTGGATTTGCACCTACGTTAATCAACACGAAAGAAAGTAGGGAATGGGGAAAATAGAATTGGCAACTGCTGGATAAGGATACAAATAATGATATTAACCAATTCACTAGAAGTTCGTAATAGTGACATATTGCTCGGGAGGAGAGCTCGGCATGAGTATATACACTCTCTTCATGGGTAATGTTGAAGATAAAAGTTAAATAATGCAAAGGCAAAAAGGCATTTTGTATTATACGGGCACTTGTGCCACACAAACACTCTACTTCGTATTCCCAGTCTATTCCTCACTCAATGCGAAGAGGAGAAATCAAGATCCTAGTAATTAATGTCATGTCATGTTTATATTTAAGGTTTCTCCACGTGTGGATGACGAGTATACGTTCAAAGTGGATCAATGCAGCTTCAGGGCCGTTACAGTAGCTTCGTGTATAACACTGCATGATCCTACTTTAAACTTACACAAACCTCACTCCAACCACCACCTCCTTCTCTCACAGTATATACCGACCACCTTCATTCACCTTCCCCTCCACCGCCCTGAGCCTACACCTACCCTCTCACTCTATTGCATCTATTTGATACCCCCAATCCAACAACCATCACCGCTTGCAAGAACCAACGACAGGTCTTGGCGTTCTTGCCAAACATCCGACATCTGCTTCGTAGGGTCGCATTCGAAGTGACTGAAGGTTTGCAAAAGTCGTACAACTGCACACGATGCCTCCAGTATCGCAAACTCTTCTGTTTTCTTGTTAGCATGGTAGGATTACAGGAAGCAAGGAAGCAGTATTGTTACTTACGCCCAATACACACTCTTGGGCCGCCATTGAAAGGCAAATAGCCCCATCCGATATTCTTCAGATCTACTTCGTTAGAGACATTTGGATCCCAGCGCTCTGGACGGAATTTTTCCGCATCACTGCCGTACAAGTCATTCCGGCGATGCATTGCGAACACAGCATACCCAACTGGCGAGCCTTTTCTGATATATACTGGCGCTGTCCCATGCGGTCCTCCGCCAGTGGGAAGAGTAGTGTCCTTCACTGATGCTCGGGAGTTGATGGGCACGGAGGGGTATAGACGAAGAACTAGACTCTCAGTATGAGCGAAGCAAAACAGCATTCGAAGACCTACCTTCCTTCAAGACATATGTCAGGTACAACATCTTTTTGATGTCATTCCTATCAGGCATGCGTGCCTCTTCACCAACTCCTAATACCGACTCCACTTCCTCTCGAAGCCTGGCCATTACGTTATCGTGCTTCAACAACAATCTCATTGTCCATGTCAGCATACAAGCAGTCGTATCTCTTCCTGCCAGTAACACGTTTAGCAGTGCATCCCGCAACACTTTTAGATCTTGAGTTTCCGCCATCAGGCTCCCCAAAAAACCGTAGTCGGCTTCTTTCCAAGGAGTAGCACCCTTCTTCTTTGAACTCCGGACCGCAAGGGCTTCTTCGATTTTTCTGTCGATCCATTTGTGCACTGTTGCATTTGCGTCTCGAAATTTCTTGGGGTTCACAAGCCAGTAAAACGGTCCCAGTCTTCCTCTATGGGACAAGTATTCCTGGGACATTCTGAAGCTCTTTCCAAACGCCTCCGCTTCTTTATTCTCATTCGCCAATGATCTGATAGAATGCCCGAAGAGCAGATATGTTGTCGTGTCTAGGGTAAATCGAAAGAACAGTTGTTGGAAATCTATAAATTTCTTTTCCGGGATAGCTTCTAGAAGTTCTGTAACAGAGCCTTTTACCTCGATGAAATTGTCGCGACACTTTTGGAGGAACAGCGGGCGCAGCATGTTGCGTGAGTGCTTCCAGTCTTCTCCATCCTGCGTGAAAATTCCAGGGCCAATTAAAGGGTACCAGACCCGAGCGCGATCGCCCATATTGAACTCTTTAGATCTAATGGTTAGTGAATTTGCGTTGAGACTAAGAGTGGTTCAAGTTAGTTAGGAGGCACATCACAAACCGGAAAATTGTGTGGCTAAAACAGCCTCAATATTCCTTGGATCAAAAGTGTTAATTCCACTTAACCCTAGAATCTTCTGCTCAAAGGTTGGAGGTAGCTTCGCAATGATTCCGTTGAAAAATTGTAAGATATTTCCTTTCCTTGCATGATAATATACGGCCCACAGTAAATCAACAGCAAGGGGCCATTTGTATGGAACAGTCTGGAGGGCTAGGCAGTAGTTATTTTTTGCATAGAGCATATCAGCCTGCAAGGGGTTAACCTACTTATTTCAAAGCATTAGTCTATGGACGTTACCTTGTGACTTCGGTACCAGTGGAGGTAGAAGATAGTGCCAATCATGAAGAAAATAACCGCAGCCGTACTTGAAACGTTTATATCGAACATGATGCGTTTCAGTAATTAGATTGTTGCCATTAAACAGAATGGTAGGTAAATGTTTTCGCACGACGATGAGTAGGATTTTACGTACAAGAAGAGTTGTTTGACGGGGCGCGTGCCCATTTTCTCTCCAACAGTCAACTTTGCTGACAGAGAAGCCATAGGGATCACCTTGGGGCAAAGATTTGCCTATCCTATGTGTGCAAGCGGCCTATACTCGAGCCAGAAGACTGCCGGTTATGTTTGTCCTTTGTCTACCGCGGGCCAGGTCTTTAAAGTGGACGTAAGCCGTTTTCAGGTCCGTATTAGAATTATGTGTGCCGGTATATATAATTTTGTATGAGAATTTGCTATGATAGCCTTCTTTGGACTTTATTATTTCCATAACTGAGTTCTAAGACTTACTGTAATAATAACAATAACAATAACAATTTCTTGGCACTACATTCCTATGAAGACCTAAAAAGGATGAAGCAAGCGGTAACTTGAGACCTCAGCATACCCTTACCCAATTGGTGCATATTGCTTGATTGAGAATGGTAAATAACTATGCACTAATATACTTTTACAAAACTAGTCACTTCTCATTCTGAGCTTATAAGATGAACAACTTAGGTTATCCCTTTGAAGCGGAAAAGTGACTCGCCTTTGAACTTCCTGCGGCTATCGGATAAGTTGATTTCCTGGCTGTAATAGTGTCCCGAAATCATTTCGCGAATTTTAGTGTCCATCGATCCATCCATCTAAAGTGCTTTGGCAGCAGTCCTCCCACAGCACCAGTGCCAGCAACGAACCAGGGTTACCAGTAACTCTCGGATAGACGAAACCCATATCTTCAGATAACCCACAACTCCAAGATTTCACGGTTCTGATCTAAAGAAAATATGTGAATTCAGAGAGCAAGATGAAATATGTTATTACTACTTTTCATCGAAATTGAGTATCAAGTCTTGAGTATAAAGGTACTAACATTTGTAGTGCTTTTAGTTCGGAGTAATTTTGACAGCCAGGTGAACCACCATTGTTCTGTTCTTTTTTCCCTTTCCTAACGTTGGACGTCAACATCTTTGAATCTTGGCGTTTCGGCGGCCAATTTTATGTTGAGAATTATAATGCCACCACTGAGTTAGTTTCACGAGCTACAACAGCCCTATAACAAGTAGAATACTAGCCCATTCGTAAAAACAATGTTGCATTTGCTGCACCACCGCTTAATACCGCAACTGAGGTTGTTAGCGAAGCTCAGAGACTTAGAATGCCTATCATTGGAAGCACTGGAATGTTCTCGAGCATCCATTCATGTTGCGTTAGCAACCAACAAACCCCCAATTCTCGACACAAAAAAGATAAATAACAGATTTATCCCAAGAATATCCTGTTTTCAATCATTCTGTTTCACCTTTCAGATTTCAAATCAGTAAGAAGAATGAACCCTTCAATCATAGCCGACCAGGCTGAAGGCTCTGAATGTCTCCATATACGAGAAGAGCGGATATTTAGCAGAGCATGCTGATCACATATCTGATTTCTGAAAAATACTGTAAACAGTGGTGAAACTTTAGAAACAAGGTAGAAAGTTGAAGTTACGACTAAACTTCCTTCACAAAACCAAGGCAGTCTTTGTTGTTCGTTCCTGTACCCGGTAAATTAAGAGATAATCTTTTATGCAATGTACTGGTTCAAACTTGCCATTGCACCTTTTACATAGTGATATGTTGGCATGTGAAAGCGAGTCCGTTCATTAATCATCTATTTTGCTCTCTATCTAAATTAAAGTAAGACTATTAAAAATATACAACCTAACACCGAACCTTCCAATAATCTTATTGTGTTGATTTTCTGCGCATACCCGGTAAATAGTTCAGCGTCCTCTGTTGAATCAGAGTCATTTGTTGCGCCTGGTGTTGAACTTGACAAAGTCGATCCCGTTACATTGGTATTGGTTACTTCAGAGATGGATGATGGTCTTGACTTTGGAGAGTTTCCAGCATCTATAACTAGGGATGAGTCTGCGTTCTGGCTTGATCCGGGACCGACGGGTGTACCAGTACTTTTCGGTTGCGTGCCAGGAATGCCATTCATTACATAATTAATGAAAGACGCGATGTCCCCCGCATTGTCAACTTCGTCTGTGACAGGAGACTGTGGTGAAGTTCCGTCTTGAATAGCGGGATCAGCAGATGGTGTAGTGGTAGCTGCAACAGGAATTGTAGATACGACTCCATTTGGATATTGCACAATAACACCATTTGCGCCATATGATAATACTGCATTAAGGCTTGAAACTGTAGCAACTGGACCTCCCAGCTGGAGTGTATGTGACTTATACACCACCTGTTCAGTTTGTAGTGTCGAAGCCTTGCCGTTCACGTTTGCATCAACGGCAAGTGGTTCCCCACCCTTTGATATAGTCACAGCAGAGTCATCTGTTCCTGGGACTAGAGGAACGGCTACGTCTGGTATGCTTTGATTTTCATCTGTTGAACCAGCCTCGGCTTGGGTAATTACTGTTGGCTCACCGGGGCGGTTGACAGCAACATCGTTGTCCACAGCACCACTTCCTTCGGGTGGAGCTGTAATAACAGTGGTAGCGATGATCGACACAGAGACTGCAGCTACAGGATCATTCACAGCTGCAGGGGAACCATTTGTAGATGGGGGTTTTCCCGGCAAGACATCAGCTTGGGTAGGATCGTTTGGAGGTCTGTGGCTACTAGGCTCTTGTATTGTAGGTGTATCTGGGGTCATTACATCGTTGCCACTTCCAGGATCTGCAGGTTGTGTTGTCGGTGGCGGTGAAACTGGTGATCCTGTGTTCACTGGGAGAGCTGGGTTTGGTGTAGCTATAGGTATTGGAGCTGTTGTCAGTTTGACGAAAGGTATGTGCGTTGTCTGGTCTTCATACAAGATGCCATCATCACCTGAAGGACTCGGCTCATCTGGTAAATTGGGGTTAACTGGTTCTGCAACCACTGGCCCCAATCCGGCACCAGCAGTCAGCACATATGGTGGATCGATGAGGCCTGTACTCTCGCCGTATATTTGGCAGCCATTCCACCATGGCTTTGCAAATTCCAACACATTATTTGGAACAGCTATCCGTGGATAGCAACGGTATGAAGCTTCACTTGCTATAGGGAGAGTGTTTGCCCAGGCAGAGTACACATCAAAAGGTATGGTACCACATTCCGGTGCCAGGATATCACTTAAAGTAAGCTGCCGTTTCCCAGTTAGTTGGCCATTTTCAACATTAAGAGTGCTAATATCTTCTAGATTATATGCAAAGAATGCGGATGTTATATGCGGGCCTAGTTTTCCGGGACCGTTGCAATTAGCCCACGCATCGATCCTGTGATACAGAATGTATGCAGATGGATATGTACTGTTCTTTTATTAGTTTATATGCAACGCAATGGCTAGGAATATAACAGTACAATGTATAGTCATAGAATTTATCGTATGCGGTAGTTATTGGAGGCTCTGTTATTGTTGCATGTGCTTCCCGCGTCTGTGTTGCAAAGACCAGCAGCTTCACTTCTCCAGGTCTTACAAAACAACCACCGCCACCGCTCCAGTCCTTACACCCGTTTGCTTTCGACGTAAAGCAGCGATTGTCATGAACCAACTCGCCTTCATCATACCCTTCGGCCCAACCCCAATAATTCGGCGGTGTCTCGTTCAGAAGGTAATCAGGGTAGCAGCTCAGAGGCTCATTGTCCCAAATGTACGGAGGACGATAAGTAGATGTTTGATTTCTTGGTGCTCCAGTAGTTATTATTTCATACGGCTTTAAGCCGGTATGAGTTGTATACACCCATGTTTCAATTGTGTATGGAGAATTCGTGGCAGTTGAAGTGCTTCTTCTGGTTGATGAAATGCTTGACGTTAACAAAGAAGAATCATCTATCACTAAGCTGCTATACGTTGCCGTAGGCTTGAGTTCATCCGGTCCATTGACAGATATATTTTCCCCATTTTCAGTAACTTGCGATGTCTGACTACTTTTTCCTGTGGACAGCGAGCTGTAGGTTATGGAGGTGGTGCTGTAAGTTGACGGTAGGTTGTTCGTTGGTAACAAACTCTCTGCATACCCATTATCGGCATCGTCATGCTGATAGTTCTCCTTGCTAGCCTCCGGTACTTTCTGGGTAGACGCCTTTGTATATAGCGGGCTATTGATTATTGGTGAAAGGTTGTGTGTTATTATGGGTGATTTCTGCCCTCCAGTATGATGCACTTTCTGTTTATTGAGTTCCGATAACGATTGATCGAAAGTCTCTGTCGAAGGTAGTGTTGACGAAGAATTCGTGGAGAACACTGAGTAACCTGAAGTTGAGCTCGAGCTGGGAGTCTTGTTTGGGAAAGCTTCGCACAAAATATTAGAAAGATTATGCTAGTATCAAATATGATAGCTACTCATCACCTTACCTAGAACAGTATTGGGGAGCGAAGCTATCCCTGCCGCAAATAATGTTGATATATCTACAAAAGACCTCATTTTGTATGGTAACGACAGAAAAACATCAAAACCTTGTTTCGTGGAGTCAATCCATTGAACGAATGTGTTTGATGAGGAGAGGGAGAATTCGATCAATTTACAGAGAAACGAACGACCCTGAGATAATCTCACTATTAATGTTCTAAGCTTCACGATCTTCTATATATACAGTAGTCTATGCCAGGGTGCGGCGCAACCCCACCCAAGCCGCCCGAATACTACGTGCCACGCACAACTACTCGACTTCTGCCCCTGAGGTTGATCCACATCCAAGCACCTTGTACTATACAAATGGGGAACAACCTTCCCGATTGCAATCCTCTAATAGGTCCAAGGAACCCTTGGCGAGAATAAGCTTGAATGTTTTAAATGCTTACAATGTGTCGCCTCTTTGAATTTATTAGATCAACGTCCTATGCCTTACAGTACAGTACGGGTATGGTGTTCACCAGCCAAGGATTTCAATGAAACTCCTGCGAAAGCGTTCAATCCCCAACTTGGCATTCGTAAATGCAAGTCTTCCGTATATGTTCGAAAGCGTCAAGAGTCTTTTAATCTGCAGCGCATAAAATCAACAGCTCTATCCTTCCCTTGGTTGAATTTGCTGGCGTTGGATATATTCGAGGTTGTATATTTGAAGGAATTCGGATTTAAAGAGATACGTCGGAATAGTATGGTCTCTAATTAGAAGTAACGGGGAACTAGCACGGGGAACGAATACAGTACGGAACAATAGACTTAATAGGAAAATCAGTGCGATACTTAGCATGCTGATTATCTAAACCTGCTATCATTCTCTACCATAAAATTTGGGACACGCTGAGTTCCGTGACCTTTTTCTTTCAGGTTGATGGATTAGTCACACTGTTCCGAATCAGCGTATCAGAGTAAAAGTATCATGTATAAATCCGACGAGCACAGCCCATACTTGATTCACTTAAACGAGATGGAGAGTGAAAAATGTGAGAAAGATGGGTGCATTACACCCCAAAGTTGATCCGCTCATGCCGAAGAGTGGAATAGAATAGATAGAGAATATTTGTGCGGCAATCTTAAGGTGCATGTATAGCAGGCCTGACTGGCAAAGGCAGGGAGTTAGGAGACAGAGGATCGAACATCTTGATGTTTTGGTAGGGCCTTGGGCACTAACCCCACTACTACTGCGCTTATTAGATACCTTGCTTCAAGAAGCTCCTCCTCATCTCTAGACCACACTACGTCGTATACAAGAAAAAAATCCTAACTGGGATACCATCCTCTCCATGTGCCCTCAACACATTCACAGATTTAAATTGTTTTTCTACAAACTAGAGCTAGATCAGATGGATTTAATGCTGAGTTGGAATGGACGGCTGTCGGTTGCATTGATATCGCTTCAAAATTACTGAGGAGGTTAAAGCATATGCGATGGTGTACATAAGTCTCCAAGAAATGTAGCGAAATTTTAATGAAGCTAATCAGTCCATGGACGATGTGTGAATTACGTCTCATCGCTACGTCGCAGCGATAGTGCTTGGTTTCAAGGCAGAGCACTGAAGGAATATTATCTTCGGAAACCTGTGCGGTTCATGAATGTATACTTTTGTATGTTTACGGTCAATAGGTTTCAGAAATCCAAGCAGATTCGATTCCCAAGATTCTACGAGTTGGTTAGAGGTTCTCCTTACTTAAACCTACGCAATCCCATTTTGAGCCTTGTATCCAGAACTCTTTGCGTCGCCTAAGTTGTCCGCAGGTCAATATATTTTCTCAACATACACTACATGAATAAACCACCCTTTAGTAACAGCCACCTATTGTGAAAGTGGAGAGTGAAACGTAACCTGTTGAACAGGATGAGTTTCCCAACTCTGTAGATCCCTGGTCTGAAATAGAAAACTCTGGCAATCATCTGGAAGATGAATAACTCTAGCTAATTTTCCTCGGCAGTGGGCAGAGGTAAATGATGTATTCAATGATGCTTCGCTATTTGCAAACGGTTACTAGACCTCGGACCTCTCAAACCACAGAGTTAACATAGCCATAGCAGTATTAGTCTAAAGCTTCTTTCAAGAAATTTGATTTGTTCTCTGTCGTGTAGAGCTTAGGTAAGGATCTTGCGCGTACTGAATGATAATAAGAATAATGTTTTTGATAGTATAATAAAGATACAAAAACGAGCAACCGGATTCGTTCTTCCTGAAAGGTGCCGGCCAAAATCAGGGTAGTGTGTGACCGGAACCTAGAAGCCAGAAAATATTCATGAAGACAGCGCGGTTAATAAAATATAATTCATGCTAAACAGATTATTGAACAAGAGCTAAGAAGTTCCGATCCCAAATCGTACACCTAGACAGAACCATATGTGTAGAAAGAAGATGACTGAATCATATAATTTCTTCGCCAAATCCTTGCTCACTTATAAGTAATAGGATTAGAACCGGGAAGTGTTGTCAACCCTAAGATTGGTTAGCACCCAGAGCTTCTATGTAGTGGGGCAATATCACTCACATCCATCCACAGGCTCCTGGACCGACTGCGACTTTGTGCACTTCATTGCTTGGTCTGAGCTTTGCGAAGTCAGAACGCTGCATTTGTCGACATTGCATCTAGCATTCAAAGCTTTTTGTAGACTATCTCCCTTCCATCCAAAAAGATAGTCACCGTGTTGGCCATATCCAGTTCTTTGAAGTAATCAGCATCTATATCATCTCATGTGAGAATTAACTCACCCATCACCTTGACTGTAGACAAATGGCTGCTGCTTGGTATCTGTTGGCCATAAATCCTTTGTGTTGAATTGTCTGGTATCCCACATAACCTCATACCTATAGTTTGGACCTTAAGTCAGCATTTCCATCAATATCCAGGTCATAAGCCACACCAGAGACTCACATTAGCTGTGGCAGCCGAACTGGATGACTTGCTGGGCAAGCACCAGTCGATTCAAAGGTGCCGCTGCTGGGATAAGCTACATGGCTCTTGTGATCAGCGCTATCGATGTTCTTTCCATCCCAGCAGCTGATAATATGTCAGAATCATCTCGCCGTAGGATGTGATCGCAATACGGAGATACCTACGTTGGGAAAGTGATAGTAGTGCGAATACCTCCCTGGCAAAAGCCTGTAGGCAGTGAGGTTGTGTCGGATCCGGTGCAAGGAGCACCCCCAAATGGGACTTGATTAATGGTGCTAAAACAACGATGACAAATTTGGCGTTGTATGCCATTTGCTGAGCGTAGCATAGGATCACCCGCGATCATGCGGAAGCCCTGTATGTCATGTTAAATATGAATAGCAGGCATCTCAATAAGTCTAACTTACAGGCTTGAAGGCTGTGACCGTGGTCTTGCCGTCGTAAGGTGGGATATAGTATACAGTCACACCACCATCGGCTTTCAAACCTTGGTTTGCCATCTGAGGTACACGCTTGAGTGTTCCATTTCTAGCTTTGAAGTACAAAGTTGCGGTCCAATAGTTCGAGAAGTCCTCTGAAAAGGTGCAAGAGGTGCAGGAAGACTTTGTAACGGGGTCGTGAGAAGCTGGATCCATGTCCGCAGTGAATGAATTACCACCAACAATTTGATGAAGATGGGGTGAAGGAGCAACACCTGGGTTGACTAGTGGATCTATACGATCGAAGACGAGTTTGGAGCATGAGAATCTCATCATTTGCTGAGCAAGAGCATCTTGTGTTAGCAACACAAGAGCTGAAGCGAAAAACCTCAACTGCATATTGGTGTTGGACTTAAAACCCGATGATTATTGAGTGCTACAGTAAAAGAAGTAAACGCATCAAAAAGAGATTTGAAACCTCTTGTTTTATGCCTTCGATCTTATATGTCAGAGATATGGGAGAATCCATCTTGTTGGGTTGCATATACGCCACAAATGAAGTGTGGTCATATGAGTATAGTAATTGGCACTCGAAAGTAACTGCCGCTTCTTAATAGACGAATTTATCAATCAAATGTTGATGTGGGGTAAAGCCTACAATATATTTCTCGTCTGAAATCGACGTCAATCACTGGGTTCTTAAAACTACCGAGAACTCGGTTAAATGCTTGGTGTTGGGCTAATTCAAGTACCACCCTCCATATTAATGTTTTGGATTTCTGCCCAGACTTTGCGTAGTAGGGATTGTTTTGTAACACTTACTGGCACATCATGATTTCCGGTTATCTAAGAATGGACGTCAAATCGTTAAATTAGTGGCTGACTGTACCAAATCTGTTTCGACCATGTGAAGAAGCTAAAGAACGATACGATTGCGTAAAGAGAGCTTAATGAAATCGAGCGCTTTTATGAAGTGCCGGATTTATAATGTATCTTGACCATATAGTGGGTGCTTTAGTGAGTGGCTATCTACACCATAGATAAGTCGAACTTTAAGTTGACTTGACACGGTTATTATTGCCTGTGAGCAGATGGATGAGCACCTCCGAAAGTTCAATCTCTACTTTGATTCAAAGAAAGCTATCGGTTCAGCTTATCTAGATTTACGCGCCTCAGTTATATGAGAATGCTCGGGATGGGTTGGCTTTATAGTATAGGTACGCTTCAATGCCACAGGAAACTGCTCGATGCAAATAAGCGGACTCGCCATACCTCTAATTCAAGTAATTGACAGGATAGTGCTATTGGTTATTACTTTCATATATTTGAGCCATTGAGGTGTCTATTTCTGACTCTACAACGGGAAAAGTGTGACACGCAAAATAGACAATTTAGACTTTTACAAAATGACATCTTACTGTCTAAACCTCATAGACTTTAGAATTTCCAAGTACTTTCAACTCTTAACTCTAACTCTCGCTACTATTTTGGTGTTTACTACCATATTGGCGAACCTCACAATGCAGGTAACTGATTTCCGATATTGTAAATAAGTCCAAGGCGGAAGTACTGTTAATGTTTAAATTCACACTTATGATATTACGATCTTTTAACCGTAAATAGCTGAGATATAGATGACTATTATCTTGTCGAATATTTTTATGGACGTTAGGAGCCAAACCGTGAAGGAGTTTTGAGATACGGATGTACCGCCAAGTTTCGGCCCCTTAGTATTTTCGCTTAATTCGATCACCCAAAGCTGTTTTGCGTCGTCCATGAAATGTGAAATCCAGCAAACATCCAGCCAGAAGGGGCCAAAAGATGAGAGGGCGGGAAATAACCTGGAATCCCGAAGCTCGTTGCCTTTCTCACCAACAATTTTGATTGCCGTATTGCTCTTCGTCATGATTAGATGAAGGTAAGACAAATATCATACTACGCACTCAGGGAGTACATTGTTATAGAGTTGAGCGTCTAGAGGAACTACCCTTTAGCTTCTATCTTAGTTAGAATAAAACTTTGAAATTTTGGTCTCTTGTCAAGGAGGCGGTTTCAGTGGGGTCAACCTTCATTCATATCGCTTAATATGGGAACTCTCCGCTTTCCTGCACCTCCAGTGGAAAAAAAGAAGCACATAAAATATTTCCTTTCACCCTAATAAAACTTGACTCAGTTTTGAGCAAAAGAAAAAGAATGGGCTTAATCCGGGATCGAACCGGAGACCTCTTACATAGATGAGTAGTCATAGACAGTCCCACTGTGAATTGATTAGTACTTTGTAATTTGGTCAGGGGAGTGATTCCAGTAACTTACAAGCAAGAATTCTACCACTGAACTATCAAGCCGTTTTGGGATTATTTTGTGGGTACGTTTAATTGAGTAGAACATATATACAGCTCGTGCTTAAGATGAAGTTATCGACGCCCAATCCTAGCCACTAATAGGTGCGAAACTTTAATTCTTTTTCCTTTTTCAGGGGCAGTCTTCTATAGATATCAAATAGAAAATTGTTTTACTTACATTTTCCTTACCTTAATTATTTTAATTATTTTGCACTTTTGATTCTCGACGGGAGACACATGGATACATAATATTGCCTTCTAAGACTTGTTCTTTTCAGATTTCCTTATAGAATATAAAACCCTCCAAAAAGAGAAACACTGACTATCTGTAATATAGAAAAATGACAGGTCAATATGGGTCACGTGATAGAGTGGCTTGGGTTCTAACTTCAACGTCGCTACATTTCCATTGTAATGCCAAATCCTTAGGATGCGCGACCAGACAAGCTTATCAACATAGTCGTTTTTCAAAACCGAACTCGGGAGGCAACCAAATACATTACTTACGTCCACTGGCTACAGATTGACTGTAGTATCAGCACATGTGATGTAGCGTTATCACCAGAAAGACAGGTAGGCTGGTATTTCATTTTGTAAAGCAGCAGCAAATTACAAGCATTCTAGGTGGCACACTAGCATTCAAATAAGTACACGCCGCATCGAAAGAGAACTTTGTTTTGCTTTCATCACGGCAGCATGTGTATAGCAGTCAGTATCGAATGCGAGATCTTGACTGAATCTCAAAGTCAGATCTGGGGAGGGTGATTAAGTGTCATTCTTCATTCTTTACAACGCTTGTTCTACTACTATAAATCTTTTACTTTGGGTTTTAAATACGGCTCAATCCAGTGGATGTTTTCAAAACGATTATACTTTTCAGTCACGTGTAGCGTTGCGGTGTTTCCGCTGGATTGCGGTTTTTGTGCTGCTAATTACCACCGTGAACAAGATGTGTCATTTATTCAATGGCCAAGATGGCTCGCATTTTTTTGTGGTAGATAAAGAGTCCTACTGTCTCGTTCTTCCTTCCGCTTAAAACAACTTCGTTCTTTCCGAACTTCCTAAAGCCGGTTCAGCCTAAAGTTCATCGGAGCTCATAACCACGTTTCCTCATCTTGCATGATTTCGAGATCATTTCTTCTAACAAAGTCATACAATGGAACCAATTATTGACTTAGAGATGATATTCTCCAACAAAGCCGAGGAGGAAATTTGGAGGGCAACCTTAGCTGTGGGTGGAATGACATGCTCGACCTGCTCGAGAGCCATATCCGAGGAGCTTAGAACGAAGATTTGGTCTCGGGGAGTTTCGGTCAATCTGATTGCGAACAGTGCAACTGTTGACTTCATCGGACGAGAAAATGCCGAAAAGATTGTGGAATGCATTGAAGACATCGGATATGAAGCCACGCTCGACACCATGTCCAAAATCATCGACGCTGATGAAGCAATCTCTGGAATGGTTCCCTCCAGATCAGTCAGCATTCGTGTTGACGGTATGTTCTGTCAGCACTGCCCTAGTTACGTTCTTGACGCTATGAAGAATTTTGGGTACCCAATCAAGGTGGAAAAGCCTTTGACTGTGCAAGACCCAATTTTGAGAATCAATTATACGCCAGAGGCACCCGCCTTTACTATTCGTGACATCCTTTCCACTATATCGGAAATCGATTCCCTCAGCCCATCCATCTACCACCCACCTACACTAGGTTAGTGTTACTCTTGTTCATTGGTTATGCTCTATTTCGACTTGAAACTAAGGTCTATCGGATACAATTTTAATGGAATCTCTGGGCTTTTAGCCATTAGCTAGTGTTGTTCTCCCTTCCAATTAAGTGGGTTTTTAACAGTTGAGTAGAAGAGCGATCACAGGCAATTCATGCACACGAACGATGGCGAATTTCCCTAAGAGTTCTCTTCACCCTTTTGGCTGCGATTCCCACTTTCTTGATTGGAATCGTCTTCATGAGCTTAGTGCCTATGCGCAATCCGATTCGGCACTTTCTCATGAAACCTTTGGCTGTCGGTGTTAGCAGAACACAATGGGCACTCTTAATTATTTCCACACCTGTATACATTCTTTGTGCCGACGTTTTCCACATCCGTGCGGCCAAGGAAGTTCGTGTAAGTTTCCCAGCAATTCAATAGTCTCAGATCACAATAGAACCGTACCTGAAATAAGGCCTGCAAGTTTTGCTTCTGAGACACGAAATATCTTTCAGATCAGAAATTCTAACAATTTATGTTAGACTTTGTGGAGACGTGGAAGCACCACACCCATTTTACGACGATTTTACCGGTTTGGCAGTATGAATATGCTTATGTCGTTGGGGACGTCCATTGCATACATTTCTTCAGTTGCCCAAATCATCGCTTCTGGCATAACCAAGCCTGCATTCGTTGAGGATGGTACATTTTATTTTGACTCGGTGGTCTTCTTAACCTTGTTTCTACTGATAGGGCGCCTGATTGAAGAGTATAGCAAATCCAAAACCGGCGATGCTGTCTTGATGCTCCGAAAATTACGCCCAACTGAAGCTCTTTTAATTGTTGATAACAGCTCTATCATAAGTATTAACGTAGACTTGCTCGAGTTTGGCGATATTGTCAAAGTTTTATGTGGTGGTTCCCCACCTTGTGATGGAACAGTAAGTATGCTCAATTTCTGAAATACGAGAACAGCTGTGAATAAGATGTATAACGACAACGCGAGAAATCTTTAATGAATTCAAGAAGGACGCTAGCAAGCTGCAACTTAAAACTAGTTGCCCAACGCTAACTTTTGTCTTAGATCATTCAAGGCGAGACGAAATTTGATGAATCCAGTCTAACTGGAGAGTCGAAACTCGTCAAGAAGTCGATAAGGGATAAAGTCTATTCAGGAACAATCAACAAAGGCTCACCAGTTCCAATCAAAATAACAGGGGTGCCAGGTTCTTCGATGCTAGATCAGATTGTTAAAGCAGTTCGCGAAGGTCAGACCCGACGTGCGCCCATTGAACGAATTGCGGATGGCTTAACTGGATACTTTGTTCCACTCGTTACACTATTAGCAATAGTCACATGGGCTGTTTGGCTTATACTTGGGTGCTCTGGCTATCTCCCTGCTAAGTACCTCGGCCACCATTCTAGCGGATGGGTAGCGTGGTCTTTGCAATTTGCAATTGCAGTTTTTGTTGTTGCTTGTCCATGTGGTCTTGGACTTGCAGCACCAACTGCATTGTTTGTTGGGGGAGGCTTGGCAGCTCAAAATGGCATACTTGCCAAAGGAGGAGGAGAGGCCTTTGAGATGGCAAGCAGATTAGATTGTGTGGTCTTCGACAAAACGGGTACTTTGACCCTTGGAGGCGAACCCATTGTAACTGATTTCCAAATCCAGCTCGGTGACGAGTTTATGCCAACTAGTAGCTTTAACGATTCCACGTTACTTGGAGTTATTCATTCCATCGAGGAAAATAGCAGCCATACAGTTGCCAAAGCTCTTACGTCATTTTGCACAACCAAAGAGATGATGCATGGACTTAACATAGGAGTCGTGAGCGAGATAGCTGGCCAAGGAATACAAGGCGAACTTCAGGTAAGCACTTCGATTTTGTGATTCAGTACTTACTGATTTAACGGCCCGTCTAGATTGGGCATGAGGATATATCGTTGATGATCGGAAATGAATACATGTTATCAATGAAAAATGTACTTATATCGGAAAATGTGGCTTCCACCTTGCAGAGATGGAAATCACAAGGGAAATCTGTTGCGCTTGTTGCTGTCAAATTTCACCAGAGCTCTGTCTGGCATCTCGCCGCCATCTTCGCCATCTCGGATCCTATCAGACCAGAAGCGATATCAGTCATTCATACTCTACGCAGAAAAGGGACTGATGTGTGGATGCTTTCTGGCGATAATCAGGTCACAGCCAATGCCATAGGCGCACAGGTCGGCATTCCGCCAACTAATAGTAAGTAGATTAAACCATGAAGTATTTTCCTAACATGAAGCTGTTTACTGAATGCCTATTTCGTAGTCATCGCTGGTGTACATCCTAATCAGAAGGCTGAGAAAATACAATATCTTCAGAAATCTCTCAAGTCCAGTAAAAACGGTGTCGAGAACGTATCAAAACGCGCATTGGTTGCAATGGTTGGAGATGGAATCAATGACTCTCCTGCACTTACGGCTGCTGATGTTGGCATTGCAATTGGCTCAGGGTCAGATATTGCAATCTCTAGTGCTGAATTTATCTTAGGTAAGTCACTGAGCTTCGGATATCTCCAGAGTGTGCCTTAAAAGTCCTCTTGAAAATGCCAACCTGCATATCACTATGAAACTCATTTTCGCTGACGTTCTCTTAGTCTCAAGCAACTTGGAAGCCATCATCACTTTGTTGAATCTTAGCAAAGCTGTTTTTAGACGAATCAAGTTCAATTTTGCGTGGGCTATGGTGTATAATATGATCGCTTTGCCAGTGGCTGCAGGTGTCCTCTACCCAATAGGAGGACGTCACATTAGGCTGGATCCAGTCTGGGCAAGTAAGTAGCTTTCTATTTTCATTAGAAGCCGTTCCACTATTTCACTGTGACAAACACAACTGCACATCCAGAAAACCCGATAGTGTCCCTTGAAAGGGTTGTTTGTATGTGTCGGATTGTTTGGCACACTGGTATCGCTTGAAATTCAGCTTTTGCTAACTCGGTCACGCGTCAGGTTTGGCTATGGCATTAAGTAGTATTAGCGTTGTTTGCAGCAGTCTTCTCTTACGAAGTCGACTACCTTGGATTGGCTGGCGAGGGAGATAAGTTGATATTGGGGTAAATTAGTAACTTGAACGGCATGTATCTTGGCTTTTACATTGGGATGGATACTGTGTAGCATTGTGACACATTGAGAAGTTCACTACTCAGAGCTGGGGGGTGTCAATTCTAAATTATTAACAATGACTTTTCGGTATGCTTACCAATTGTTATTTTTGAAAAGGCATTGTTGATTTATTATTGGACATGTAATACTGTTAAGACAAGACGGCTTTTGCTAGAGGCATATATTTCACATGGGACTATAAATTTTACCACGATCTATACAGAGTTGGCATTCGTGTTAGAAGATAGCCCAGTCCTATGCAGGGAACCTAACAATCAAGAGACCTACTTTGGATTAATTATCGGGAAAAGGTTCAAAGCCTACAAGTTTCATTTTAAACATAGCATGGCCACATTAAGAAGCAATTCCGATTTTCCAAAAGCTGATCGCAGAACTACATCACAAGTTCTGTAAGCAGCTTTCATTCCCTATTTATACCAATACCAAGGTATTGGCCAAGGTCTACTGCTACTCACGCTTGTTGTGTCGGTGAATTGAAATAAGGAATGAGCTTTTAAGTTTCGATGTGGCTGCGCCGGAAATTCTCATTCTGGTCCAAAAGAAATGGCTTTATTAAAACGATGTAGTCTGTAAAATTTATCCCCTAGAAGTAGCCTGGGCCTGTTGATATATTTCTACTAACCATTCTTCGTCGCGTACAGGGTTCGAGACACCGAATGAATTTGTTGAGAGCTAACTTTAATTTGACCAAGAGAAATAACAGGTTGGTCTAAGACTATGTCTATCGCAACACAAGAATTGCGAGTATGACCTCCAGCCACCCATTGGCTAGTACGGTTGAACATTCCCCCATGCTAAGCCGTTTCATTTTGTAGCGAAGATCTAGCTGAATATCCCCTAGTGCATAGGCCCCAGCCACTGCGTGTCAGAGAGAGATAAACTCCACTTCTGACCGTCCGGTCCGAGTGCTTATGTATAGATTTTTTGCAGTCCTTTTCTTATTTTTACAACACCTTATATCCTAACTCCATTCGTTAAACGTTATGCCATCTCCGGAAGTGCAAAGTGTCGGAAGACACCACCCTGTCGACGAGACGACCCCACTAATCGTGACTTCAGGCGTTGATCCTAATTCTATAAACCTACGGGATGAGGAAGTCCTCTCACAACAGAACAATGAAGTGTCAAGCGCTGAAGATGATACGCCGTTACCAAAGCTTCAGATTGCGCTGTTATGTTATGCGCGCGTTGTGGAGCCGATTGCCTATTTCTCCATCTTCCCTTTCATCAATGAAATGGTGCAAGTCACGGGAAATCTTGATGAAGCAGATGTGGGCTTCTACACTGGTGTAATAGTAAGTCTTTTCACGGAACAAAAAGACCTTTGGAATGATGTGTCGGAGGCTAATCTCTTCAGGAATCGTTATTCTCTATCACGCAAATGTTTTTCATGATTCCCTGGGGTAGAGCTGCTGATCGATTTGGGCGGAAGCCAGTTTTGGTCATCTCCTTGGTTGGTGTGGCTATTGCAACAGCCTTATTCGGATTGAGCACAAACTTGTGGCAAATGATTCTTTTCCGATGCATCGGAGGAGCCTTTGCAGGGACCGTGGTGTAAGTTAATATTTTCAACTAGTCTGAACTCGTATCTAAAAGTTTAATCTAGAACTGTGAGGAGTATGATCTCCGAAAATAGTACGGTAAAGACCCAGGCTAGAGCATTTTCCTGGTTCTCCTTTGCGAGCAATCTAGGTATATTTGCAGGACCTTTCATAGGTAAGTCTCGAAATAATCTTCATATTTCTGTAAACTGATGACCTTAGGTGGTGTGCTCTCCAACCCAGCCAAAGAGTTCCCGTCTTTATTCGGCAATGTTCAGTTTTTCAAAGACTTCCCATATGCTTTGCCTACATTTATTACTGGCGCAATCGGTGCGACCGCTGCAATAACCAGTGCCTTATTTATCAAAGAGGTGAGATGCTGCTCCACACAACGGAATTAATTGTCAGCTAAGAGATACTCATGTAGACCTTAACAACCGATCGGATAGCTTCTAACAAAGCAGTGACTCCAATGACTACTTGGGAAGTAATTCGAGCCCCAGGCGTTGCCATTGTAATTTTTATTTACGGCCACGTAATGCTCCTGGCTTATGCATACACAAGTAGTCAGTTTACCATATATCTACCCGAGTCATCAGCTGACATTTTCTAGTATCATCTATTTTTCAGTTCACAGATGCAAAACTGGGAGGCTTTGGCTTCAGCAATTTTCAGATATCATTATTCATAGCTCTCGCTGGTATCTCGCAAGCTCTTTGGACGCTATTGGCATTTACACCTCTCCAGCATCGTTTCGGCACAGGAGGTTTATTACGGGCCTGCGCCGTTGCTTGGCCAATTATGTGGTTATGTTTCCCTCTTTGTAATATCCTTTTAAGACAGAAGTGGAATACAGCTTTTTGGATTTTGGCACCTATCGGGAATTCGTTGGGAAGTGGAGTTAGCATGGCATTCAGTGAGTTTTGCATCATTTGTTAAGCCGAAACCTGCTAACTTACTCGGTAGCTGGGGTGCAACTTGCTTTGAATGATATAGCTCCGACGCATGCTACTCTTGGTACCCTCAATGGCATTGCCCTTGCAGTCGGGGCCGGTTTAAGAGCCATTGCTCCAGCGTTGTTCGCAAGTATATTTGCAGCTGGAGTCAAACATCAGATCTTTGGGGGTTATTTGATCTGGGTTGTGCTCATTCTCTTGGCAAGTCCGCTGATAGTTGTGCTCCGCTGGTTGCCCGCAAAGGCAGAAGGGAAGTTTAAAAAAGGACACGAAGAGGAGGAGTGAAGAACTTCTAGCTCTCTTCCAATTTCAAATCAACAAAATTATTTTCAATTCCACGTTCTCATATGAGAATTCTCAATCCAATTTTCACCTTAAGACTTGAATCCATTTAAAATGGAGGAAAACTCCTATGCATTTCTACTTAAACACCTTGAGCCTAAGTTTAACAAATGGATGCTTACATCCATCTGTCGCAGCAGAAAACAGATCTTGAGTTCTAAGGGCGACGATCTCAATTCAAAGCTGTTAATTGTTGAGTTCTGTATGAGCCCAGACAATGAAATCTGTTTGTTGCTCAGCTAGCGTGATCAAGACCACACTACATGCTATATATTGCAGAGTTCCCTGTACTTTTCCTGACGAGTGCACTACCCGTATCTACAAATGGCGGAGCATAGCGGAACGGACCGGAGCGGTCCTTCTCTATCTTGGCAAACGTCTAACATCAGGTTAAATAACTTTGCCATCCGAGCTCGGCTGGATGACAACATTTAGGTTATTATAAATTCTCTCTCGCACAATGGCTGAACGCGCCAAGGCTTAGAGAATTAATCTGAGTACAGGGGGTGGTCTTCACGACATAATAGTTCACAATACACGACCTTGTGAATATGCCTCCATCAAAGACTCAAATACCTCCACATCGACGACGCCAGAGTACAAACTCGTTAGAGGGACAAACGGGTCGGCTCCAATTTTCACACCACAAACTGCACGGAGATGTTGGTCATCGAGATCGGTTACACCACTTTACCTGGGCATGGTTTACCACCACCATGTCGACTGGGGGAATCGCCTTGCTCCTTTCCCAGATACCCTATCGGTTTCATGGCTTGACGGAGATTGGAGAAGCGGTGCTCATACTTGATCTGACTCTATTTTTGATCTTCTGTGGGAGCCTAACCACTCGCTTTATTCTGTTCCCAAAAACCTTTCTTGCCTCCCTCCTACATCCCACAGAGTCGCTTTTCTTCGCAACGTTCTGGATATCCATTGCCAATATTCTATCAAACATACAAATATACGGGGGACCCAGAACTGGACTTTGGCTTGAAAGTACTCTACGAGTATTATTTTGGGTTTATACAGCTTGTACTTTCGTGGTTGCCGTGGGGCAATACTTTTTTCTTTTTACTGGGAAGCCGCTCACTTTACAGTCGTTCACCCCAGCCTGGATACTTCCTGTCTTTCCTATAATGCTTTGCGGCACTCTAGCCGGAACCTTGGGATCTTCACAACCACCACGCCACGCATTACCGATCCTAGTTGCGGGACTAAGTTTTCAAGGACTGGGATTTTTAATAGCCATGTTTTTCTACAGCATCTATTTGGGTAGACTTATGAGTCAGGGACTTCCGTCCCCAAACACCCGTCCAGGAATGTTTATTGCTGTAGGTAATGGTTCTTACCGTCTCACTATCGCATTTATTACGAGTTAGTTCTCTTCTATAACGGTTGTAAATCAGGTTCTTCTTCTTAACCTCACGAATATTCAATCTCAGTATGAAAAGTGTAGGAGAGGTCTGATGTATCTCACCTGATTTTAGGTGTTATCATTGACCCTCACTTGGTATCAATGTCCGCTTCTAGATTTACCTAATGTCAGAGAACATGGACAAGCTCTGAGAATATCACTCAACATGCTTGATTTCACATGCTTCTATCTTTCAAAACTAACTCGATACTAGGTCGGGCCTCCGTCATTCACTGCACTAGCATTGCTATCGATGTCCCAGGTCTTCTCGTCTATTTCACCGTCTCCTGCCATGACATATATGTCAGCCAATTCATCTCTCCTTCCCTCACTATTTCGGGCCATAGCTCTAGCTAGCGCGGTATTTTTATGGGCAACGTCATTGTGGTTCTTTTCTATCTCTTGTGTATCCGTCCTTGTAGGCGCAATGACCTCAGGGATGTCTTTCCACCTCACATGGTGGGCGTTAGTTTTTCCCAATGTGGGATTCACCATAGCTACCATTTCTATTGGTAACGCTATGAAGAGTGAGAGCATCCGATGGGTTGGCACTGCCATGGCAGTTGTGCTAGTAGTAATGTGGTTCTTCGTTTGCATTCATCATATAATGAGTGTCTATAGAAAGAACATCTTATGGCCGGGAAAGGATGAAGACCATGATCAATGAATACAGTTTCTACGAACATATCCGCGAAATCAATCCCAACAGGAAAATTGAGCTCTTGCTGATGATAGACACGGAAAAATGGATGAGTTCGGCACCAGATTCCCCGGACAAATGCCGGTGCACACCCACCCTTGCCTACCGTTTCTCATCAACGAACTACACCAATAACAGCGAGTTCATTTCTTTGGGACATATGGTATAGTCAGGCGCATTTTTATTTTAGTCTATTTGGTAAGAATGAGGAGCCGCATCACCTTCGATGCACCCCGCTATGTCCGAACATTTTCCCGTGATGATTTGCATAAAGCCAAGGTAGATGCTATATATTCCGGCAAACTCCTGGCAATTTTTAGTCAAGTTTAACACTCACACGAAACTGCTATCATAGTAATGAAGTTTGACTGGTCAATTCTTACGCTTTTGTGCTCAGCGGCTTGCGGTGTGGGAGCATTACCACAAGCACGCGCTGCGAAACCAGCAGCGTTCTTCCTTGCTGGCGATTCGACTACAGCCAAGCAAATTGAGGTAAATGGAGGTGGTAAGTAGGCTATCCCATTCGACATAGTTATTACTTTTTGACATCACATAAGGTTGGGGAAATGGTTTCCTTGGAACACTGAGGAATGGTGCCACGGGAATCAACTACGGTCATAACGGTGCCACAACTAAAAGCTTTGTCGAAGGTGGGGATTGGTAAGTTTACTTGTGTTTTCATTTTCCGAATCTAGCATTTAGGTCATGCTATCGTATGATTAGCATGATCAAAACAAAAATTGTGGAACAGCGGCTCACTCAGTACCAGGGCTATTGTTCTAGATGCCGTCAGAAAGGCAACAGCACAGACTCCTTATGTCACAATTTCAGTCAGTCTTTAATAGTTCCCCAGTTCAGTAACGCATAAATTAATCAATACCTTCTAGTTTGGACATAATGACCAGAAGTCTACATCGGGAATCACCTTAGCAGAGTATATCACGAATCTCAAAAATCTTGGTCTTGATGTCCGTACTGCTGGTGGCGAACCTGTAAATCTATTCTTCCTGCTATATTTACTTCCAAGCTGACTATTTTCACAGATCTACATAACATCGGTTAGCCGGCGTAATTACGATTCTAATAACAAAATAAAAGAAGATCTAGCACCACAAGCAAATGCCACAATCTTCGTTGCTAAATCACTTGATGCCATATATGTGGATCTAAATAGGGTCAGCACGGATTATTTGAATGCCATTGGACCAGATAATGGCCATAAGTACAACCTTAACCCAGACGATAATACACACATCAATAAGGCAGGTAGCGTGCTATTTGGTAATATTGTTAGCGACTTGGTGATTAGTGGATCAGGATCTGCAAACTTCAAGCAGTGGATTACACCCAATGCTACTATTGTAAAGGATCTCAAGGCGGGTGTTTTCATATTGCCGGATGCTTAGAAAACAGGTACAAGAGCCACGAAAGTTTTTTGGAGAGTCAATATCTATCAAGTCAAGAAATATATACATTCAGGCATTAAAGTGCACCTATCTAGAAACTATCCAGTTCCACATGGCCATTGGTGGTTCATAGATAAACGAGACAATGAACTCCTCATAATTGTGTTCTACACGCGTTGATAAGAAGGAATCGATGTCATAGCTATTTCCAGTCTGAGACTAGCAAATGTCGAGAGGCTGAAAGGCAACTGTTTCTGTGCAACTCCATTATTGCAATACTCCCTATGCTATACACCATTGGACATAGACCCATCCTTCTTTTCAGCAGCTTGTTTTTCTCTCATCAGAGGAGTGCCCCAGCACTTACTACTTCATACACGAATGACCACTTGGGAATTGTTTTGAGACCATATCCCGGAAGGCACCAAACGCGGCAAACCGTATGAGACATGCACAGCAATGACTAGCTGCCATTTGCTTCCTTCAGATTTGGCGGACATGTGATTACCATCCACCAACTAGAGGTAGCCATAACTATAGCTTAGGATGGCGGAATAGCAATTTAGGTCGTCCTATGGATCACTCTCAGTTCTCCAATGCGGGCGCCGGAATTTCCTGATAGCCCTGTCATGTTTGAAGCCGTCCAAGAGCACACGATTTGATGCCCGCTATCTCAAGGGACTGTGGTTACTAATTACTTGCGTTACGTAATCCTAGATGTTTACTCAACAATTGTGTCTTTCCTGGTCTCAAAAACAAAACATGAAGCTACATTTGAAAAGTGTACGGAGGTAGGTAGCGTGCTTCGGATGCCCCGCACTTAAGTTGCCATGCCGATGATTTGATACTACAACTACATTAGAAATCAAAGTAGATTTGAAATCAAATAATCTATATATAAGCTTATGAGATTCCTCTGAGAAAGCTCCTCACAAGCTATTCAATCACAGATTTTCACAATGGCACCTAACAAAGCACTTGTTCTCAAACAAGCCCCCAATGGATTCCCAGTACCCGGAACTGACCTGGTTATTGAGACAACCGAGTTCGACCTCAACGCACCACCTCCGACCGGCGGTCTCATTCTCAGAACCAACTATGTCTCTTACGATCCCTTCATGAGGGGGAAGATGAAGCCCCCGAACCCAGGTTCGTACGTTGCAGGCTTTAAATACGATGAGCCATTAAACAATAACTCTATATCCACTGTCTACGCCTCAGACAATCCTCGCTTCCAAAAAGGAGATGTTGTTATTGGAGACTCCAAGTTTCAGGAATATGTCACGGTGACAAAAGAAAAAGCCGACAACGATGGGGGAGGTCTCCGTCTATTGGAGAATCCATTGGGTTTGGACCCGAAGATCTTTCTTGGAGCTTTGGGAATGAGCGGTTTGACTGCGTATTCAAGTTTCTACGAGATTGGAAAACCGCAGAAGGGAGAGACGATTTTTGTTTCGGCTGCTTCCGGGGCGGTAGGACAGATTGTTGGGCAATTGGCGAAACGGGAAGGTCTAAAAGTTATTGGTTCTGTGGGATCGGATGAAAAACTCAAGTTCATTAAGGAGCAGCTGGGTTTTGACGCCGGTTTCAATTATAAGAAGGAGAAGCCAGAGGATGCCCTCAAGAGACTGCTCAAGGAGATAGATAGCCCATCCCTGGATATTTACTATGACAATGTTGGAGGAGAGCAGCTGGATGCTGCAATTGCATTGATGAGTGTCGGTGGTCGAATCGGTATGGATCTCTCATCGTTTCTCCTTGCATAAACCCCTGCTAACATGGTGAAGTATGTTGCGGCTCGGTTTCTCAAAGCTCAAAGAAGCCAGGAGAAACTCATCTGATTGCAAACATGCCACTAGTCGTCGGCAAGCGATTGACGATCAGAGGCTTTATTGTTTATGACAAAGACTTCGGTGGAAAGTACTCGGAAGAGCATCAGAAAAATGTGCAGCAATGGATAAAGGATGGCAGTCTCACTGTGAAGTTGAGCGTAACCAACGGGATTGATTATGCTGCTGAAGGATTAGTGGGCATGTTGAAAGGAGAGAACTTTGGCAAAGCTGTGCTAACGATTGCTGATCTTTAAACAGATTCAAGAGCTGTTTGTAACCATGCAAAGAATTGAATTTATTCAGTAACAAACTGCCATATGTCATACAATCTGCTTCAACCAGTGTGGGAAACCTTGAGTTTACATGGCACCAAAGTGTATGTAGTGCAGACGTCAAAACCTGCGTTTGATTCCTATACTTGACGGACTACTCCCTATAGGTCATGTTTACCACTTTTCAGATCTATCAGCTGTTACTACACTACTGTCTCAAATTCTAACAGCAGAGGTTTGTTGTTGAGAGATCCACTTGAATGGCAGTAGATCCAGATTATTGCTCACAAATATTTGGGCGGGTAAATTCGAATATAAGCTTTCACACTCCACCTCAATTTCTGGAGGTTGTCGCCAAATACTACTTAAATGGAAGTGATGGAACGATAATGGATGAGGATTGCAAGGAGTCCCAATAAATCAATATACACATGTAGAAAGACGTGGTGATAGCAAGGAAGACGGCCAAAGGTTTGAAAAGCTCATTTATGCACCTCAAAATAGAACCTGTCACCATCTAAATCTAAGACTTTGTCAAGTTTCCACTGATATCTGGGTCACAAGATAAGGTTTCATTTCTTATATTATTCGTTTCTTGTTCTGTGATCCAGCTCCTGCTGAACCAAATCTATACATACATCCCACCACGCTTATGCAAACACAGAAGATCCAGGCTGCTTATATGGTTCGCAGGCCCCTATCCGTAGATAAAATACATGGTATCCCGCAGGATGGAAAGAGTAGAGTTTGTAGATTACAGTTCACTTGTCGTGGATACGGCTAGTGAAGGGGTTGGAGGTCGGGTGAGGGAGTAATCATGCTACTGCTGGGAATCCAGTGGCTCCAGATTCGGATGGAGGAGGTGGTGGTAGAGGTACCTAGAAGGGAGATTAATATTTGGGGTGGTAGGAGATAGGGTGGTACAAACATCGAGTCTTGTATTATCTGCCATCATTCTCTGGAATCCAATTCCTACACCCTCAATCACAGCCAACAAGCACGCACATCCTATTGCCGAGTTTCGTGCTGCCTTTGCGCCTCCTCGGATTGCCAAAGATCCACCAGTGAAGAACCCGGCGATGACTAGTTGTATGTTAACATTAACCCTTATCGTGAACTATCCATTCCACCAAATCTGGCATGGTGGTAAGTTTAGAAATGGGCACATACTGGCATTATATGGATCCTCCTTCTTCCTTATGCCCTTAACAGCACAGTCAAATGTCGAGAACAATCCTCCCCAGACACCAAAGTTTCCTCCTAGCACGGGTGCTCTAGCCTTGATCGCGGTGAGAGCACCAATTCTTCGTTCACCGTACGGGCTGTTGCGGAATCCTTTCACACCGTGCCATACTGATCCTCCGATTGCCTATAAGAAGAAGTTGTTAGCATGCTTCCGATACTGCGGCAGCAAATGTGGCAAGGTGAATTGCTACAAGCAATCAGGCTTCATAAATAAGACACTGGAGACTATCTCGTGACTAGAATCCGCGCTAGCATTACTTACTCCCATACAGAATGCTCCTCCAAAGTCATTTAATGCCACCCACGGACACGGGTCTCTGGTGTGATCCATCCTCGAAAGTGCTTCTGTATTTCTCCTTTTTACGGTTTTATCCTCGAGCAACTGCGAGTATGATTCGAAATCAACTGACAATATGTTCAGAGGATGAAGACGTATTGCGCGTCCGAGGATATGAAATGGCGGCTCGGAGGTACTGTTGAAGATTGTGACGTTGGTCAACTCTAACTGTCACATACACAAGTGCAAGACACTCAAGGAAATTTTTAGCGTGAGGACAAGAAGTTGGGCCTCGATTTTGAGGCTTCAAAATCTTTGAGCGTAGTCGACCATGTGAGACCCCGTAGATTATCAATGTTGATCGTCATTTGTATGGCCAGGTATCTTCAAAGGATATTAAATGAAATCTTGACTTCTAAACATCCAGCCTCTTGAGGTTTGAACGCGTGAAACATAAGGATCGTAAGTCTTTGTTTTATCACGTGACTTCGTGGTTCCAGTTTCGATGCTGAAATGTTGACTGAATGGTTTGATGACTTTTGGCCTTCTTGGTGGATGAGATACTTTTCTGATCTCATGCTGCGCTATTATCTTCGAATTGTTCACTCAGCTGTATATGTATGCACCATACCTCGCTCCGCTCTAAATCGACATTAAACGCCAGATCCTTAATCTTAAGCATAGAAGGGTTCTCAAGCATCAGGTTTCAAGATACAAAGAAGTCTGGACTTCGGCTATATCAGCCGGTCTTTGGTACGGTACTGCATTAAACCTAGGTCAACACATGGCTCAAGATCTAGCTAACAATCAACGACCTCCCGCACAGGGAATTGCGCAAGTCGTCTGCAGTTACAGCCAACCAGAAGGCGCTCCATTTCACGGAGAGGGAGTCTGGTTTTCTAAAACAGTTCATCTGATGTCGTTGTTGGTTCTTCTCGTTCATGGCAAGGGTAATGTGAAACTCGAGAAGTGTGATGTTGCAATGAGTGTCTTTAAGCTTCAGGGGTGTTTACTGAAAGCTAGCTGAAGGACGAACTTCGAAAGCCTGCAATTTTGTATTTTGAAGATGCCAATTCTCCACGATGTTCATAGGTTTAATTCCTAGAAATATTAACGGTTTGCTGGAGTTTGAGAAAACTACTATAGAACCGAAGCCATGTATAATTAGGTGAAGAAGTTCCTCAGACGAGAAGTGCGATCCAACAGTCTGGTTGCTCGACCGCTAACCGCCGCGGATCTCGTATTAATAAACACCCTAACTTCTACTCCTGTCTCATGTTCTCAGCCGCCATCACGATGACAGCATGAACATCAAGCACTAAACGTTTCATACCCACGTCCGTACAGGCCAATTAAGGTTTCTTTCCATTTCCAAAAGCTTATTTTCAGTACATCCCTCTTGGTCTTCTAAGTGCTCAACTTTTGGCGGGTTGTTTCCCCTTGTCTATGAAACCAAGCTTAAGAGCCACATGTGGGATGAGGGCACATGAAGCAACGGGGATATGGAGTTGCAGAATTGGGCATCTCATTTCCTTTGTGCATGTCATATTAGACCATCGAGTCCCCAACTTGAAGCTTTTATCGATTTTTCGTCCTACACTCTTTGGCTCTGTCCTTTCCATTCTTTGAGTTGCTTTACATTCTTTTCTTCCGACTGTGTCGTTCATTTTTTGCTTCCTATACAATCACTATTCTAGGCAAGGCCAGACTACATTCCTTGTTGATTTAAATCGCTTAAAAGTATCATGTTGTTCCCAACAGTACTCATCCTAGCCTTTGCAGTGCTCATTGAGTCCAAAAATGTGCACGAGCTTAGACATCTTCATAGCCATCTACACAGACGGCAAAATGGCGACTCGCTTGCTTTACAAACCAATGCTATCCAAAAGGGTTCTTCTGTAGATGGCAGTACATCTGCAGGAGCAACACCTGAGCAAGTCAAATCCGAAACCTCCGAAAACAACTTCATCAATTACTGCTCCGGTCAAGACCTGACCAATGGTCTTCAAATTGTGACTGGCTCTTGTAACGGAATTGGTACGATACTTGCTCACTAAACGTCGCATGTGCTAACCGATATAAGTAATGGGAGATATACCAGCCAAGGCCAATATGGTGTCTACTCTGATCACTTTCCCAGAGGCTGGCAGTGCAACGATCGAATCAAACAAATCTTTTAACATTACGGTCCAAGTATTAAATCTAGTACCTGGATTTTTTACTAACGCCGTCGCTACCTACTATGCTGGCCCTCAATTTCTCCAGGACGGCCTTGTTGTAGGCCATACTCATGTTACCGTCCAAGATATGGGTGAATCACTCAACCCACAGACTCCTTTAGACGCCACAAAGTTTGCTTTCTTCAAAGGTATCAATGACGTTGGAAATGGCAAAGGCCTTCTTCAAGCTACCGTGACTGGTGGGCTCCCTGCCGGAAATTATCGCGTTTGCACAATGACTTCGGCTTCAAACCATCAGCCAGTTTTGATGCCCGTAGCTCAACGAGGTACTCCAGATGATTGCACAAAATTCAAGGTCATAGGAACTGGAACTACGAAGAATGATGCTGCAAATGATGGTGTCAAGGGTCTGGCCGCTGCAGTAAGTCTCTTCTAGTTATGGCTGCCGTGTATAAATCAAGAATACCACTTACTTTGTTAGGCCCTCGCCGCATCAGCCGTTGCAGCTGGACCTGGATTTGTAGTTCCGCCTGCTTCCACAACAGCATCAGGTATCAAGTCCGATGATGGAAGCGGCGCCATCACTACTATGTCCCGCAACACTACTTCTTCAACTTTGGCAGCAACCGCAACTTCCGAAGTAAGCGATACATCCTCATCGGCCGCCTTGATCAACACCATCAAGTCCATCGAACGTAATACAACCTCTTCAGCTATTATCGGGTCCACCTCTGCTCTTGCCAGCAACACAATCTCCTCGACAGTCATTGCTACCTCTGCACCATTCTCTAACTCAACGGCTACTACAAACCAAGGCAACGGAGGGGTCAAGACGAGGACCAAACGGCCAGCAAAGCCAACCAAGTCTCGTGGTGGAAACCCTGGTAATGGGGGCAACGGTGGAGGAGAAAAGGGTCAAACAAAAAGTTCTGCCGCCCCAACCAAAATTGAAGCTGTCGACCCTGTAAAAGGCGGAAATAATGCTGGCGCTCCGACGGTTGCTTCAACAACCTTCGCCGTTGCCAAGCCTACCAAAGTCCAAGGCGGGAAGCCAGGAAATGGTGGAGGACGGCCTCGCAAGCCAACCAAAAAGCAGGTAATCACCATCATTAAAACATTCTTCATCTTCAGAAAGTCCCACGGAGCCGCCTGTCCCGCTGTCAAGAAGGCCGGTAACAAATGGAACGTGCTAAACGACTTCTTCGACGATTTGAAAGAGGCTGCTGCTGCCGCCTGTGGCCATCAATTCACAGCCTGCATCAAATTCAACGGTCCAAACTTCAGCGTTGAAGAATGCAGATCTCAGAAGAATGATTGCGCAGCTGTTGCAACTACTCAACAGGCCACAGCTTCCACTCCAGCTGTAATCACTGCTACTGTCATTATTCCTGTAGAAGCAGCCCAGCCAACTGATATCCCTGGCTCTGTGGTAGCTATTGAAACAATTGCACCGCCTTCTATCACAGGAGGTGTGGAAGGAGGAGTTATCCCTGCTCCAACAAATGGAGCTGTTGTGCAGCCAGTTGTGCCATCCGCTTCCCCGGTGCCAACTTTGGTGCCTTCTAGTGCTCCTTTTTCCAATTCCACTGCTCCTGGTTTGCGAAGAAGGTATAGATAGGTTTAGGTAAACTATTATGTTAGTCGTAAGGACAGGGACGTGAAGAATTGTGTCATGTTAATTTATTTTCTTGTGGGCAAGTTTGAAAGGCTCAATTGTTGCATATTTGTTTATGACAGTCATAGATGACTCTTCTTTAGTTTCTGTTCAGCTTGAGAATCAATCAATCCTAGTTATTTAAGGGTTAAAACTTGTTTTTTTAAAGGCTTTCTAAAATGATCTTTGGATAGAGCCGCGGCATCAACGTAAATTAGATGCGAATGGCATCCTCCTTTGGTCATACCCTATACAAAGTCCCAGCTATCAAAATATTCACCTTAATCATCATGACTCTGCCAAATTTTAGCGGCTCATGCTTAAAGCCTTTCCACATCTAGCAATGCCGTCCCGGCAAGGGATATAAACTTCTATATGGAGAGTACAGGATCAGCGTTCATAGCGTAACATCTACAGCATTTCTGACCCGTAGAGCCGTATAAACAACTGGTTCTGCGCCCTGAGTATGATCCGCCATATATGGAGGGCGAGCAATGGTACCGTTCAAATTATGAAGTTGTGCGATCCTTTCATTGACGCGAATATCGAGATCAGAAGCCCTAATGAGGTTCGCGGAATTAGTAGACTGTAATCTGAACACTGGAAGATTGTTCTCTGCCAAAATATGCGCCGTCTCCCACTTGTATTTATGATGATTGACATCGAAGACGATTATTATACGCCTTCCCCAGATTTCTGCTGCTAGGAATCGATGAGTTGGCCGAGAAGGAGTTTGAGATGGGAGTGATTGTACGATATCGTGAAGCTTTTGTTGGATTGAATTCTCCAAATTCGCACGGTCGAAATGGAAGCTTTCGGATTGTAGAAAATACGCATTGGGATATCCTCATGAAGAGACTCTGCAGACTTCTTATCTGCTGTGAGTGCCATCATCATGTAGTTTTGCAACACTTTCTGTGAGAGGTGAAGTGAAGATAGCTGTAGTTAGGCTAACAACCCATGTGCCCAAGCTGATCTTGGCAATTATGATCAGATGACTTTCGATCACGTGTAAGTGGACGGGAATATCATGGTAATGTTACTTACTCCACCACTCTTCACGCACAGATACGCAAGCATTATATATATATTTTAAATTGGATTCAAACATGCAAAGGATTGCGAACACCCTCCTACAGGGCAACATAAACTATCAAAAAAGGGCCGGGAATCAGCAAACGTTCAGACACCTCGCTTAGTGTTAGTTTACCCCTATTACTCGAACTCCCAGCCAACACACATAAAAGTCTCAAGTCTCGATTTATAAATTATATGATTGACCTTGATTCAATCATCGGTCAACAGCAAGCTCGAGTCACATCTTCTAGTCATTGGTATGTTTTTTAAGATGATCAGCTACAAAATTATTTAATCGTCACGTGGTCTGCACATTCCCCTCTTCCTGCCTAGGCAACATCATCTAGTCCTCATTTAAGACCTATATTAAAAAATTGAGACAAGCCTCAGTGGAACAAAAAACAATTTGTGAAAGAGACTTGTTACTCTGCAAGTTTTCCCTCTCTTCTTACCTTAACTTCTAATCATTTTAATATACATATAGTGAGGGTTCACTGAAGGCAACCACGACTTTTGTACACGGAGCTGTTTGCTCTACATTCCACAATCTTCTTCATATCCTTCGCAACTTCCACATACAGCCTCTCCTATCTGATAATCTGAGTTCGAACCACTTGTGTGAATATTTCTCTCTCTTTCAAAGTCCGAAGCAAAAATGCCAGGCCCAAGCACAAGGTAAGTAAGCTCCTGTCATGGAAGTTTCCCAATCTAGCTAGCTTATACGCTTACGTCTAAGCACAATTCCAGTATCGCAGCTTTTTACGATGTACTTAAGTCTTCATCCAGGATTCTTGCACTTTGTGGTGCCGGTCTCTCGGCTTCTTCGGGATTGGACACCTTTCGAGGGGCTGGCGGCATGGTACGTAGAGAAACGTGACAACATGAACGACTGCTCTGATCATCTAAATGTTTCAAAAACTAAGAGGCTCTTAAAATGATGGATCAACTTCAAAAGTTCCACATCTGTGCTTAGAACAGTCTCAGTGGAGAGCACGTCAACTATGCTGAGCGGTGAAACGTTCATGCTTGAGACAGCTCTGGTCTCCTTTGGACTAATTTGACTGACCCTAGCGATCGACGAATTGGATAGCTCCAAAATTACATTGATCGAATGTTACTAACACCTACCAGTGGCGGAATCATGAAGCGACCGCACTAGCAACTCCTGAGGCGTTCGCAAAGGACCCTGGACTTGTTTGGCTATTCTATTCATACCGAAGGCATCGAGCTCTAGGTGCAGTGCCAAATGCCGGACATGTCGCGATGGTAGAACTCAGCAAGAAGGTGCCTGGTTTTATCACGTTAACTCAGAATGTGGATGGTAGGATTCCCTTCCTTCAAACACCTACATTTTCGTTCTATCAACACTAGAGAAGATATCGAGGCAAAGAAGTTGACAGTCGGACAGGACTTTCTCAACGAGCCGGTCATCCAAAAGATCAGCTAAAACTACTGCACGGCTCCCTCTTTGACATCAAATGCACAAATTGTAACAGAGTTGAAGAGAACAACTACGACGACCCATTCCATCCCGTCCTCGATATCAAGTCAGATGATGATGCACGTCTCGCTGCTTCGTCCACAAACGTTAGGGCGAAGGCTGCATATATGGACCCAAATGTTAATACTACGACTATTGACCCTGAGGATTTGCCTAAGTATGTTGTCTTTCTACTTTTACATTACTAAAGTCATTTAGTCAATGCCTAGCGAGTTCCAACTTCGTACTCATATGTTGATCACAATTTAGATGTCCAGAATGTAAAACCGGTTTCTTGCGACCAGGTGTTGTTTGGTTTGGCGAAGCACTCCCTGAAAATACTCTACAACAAGTTGATAGCTGGATTGATGAAGGCAACGTCGATCTTATGCTCGTCATAGGAACCACGGCTACTGTCTATCCTGCTGCGGGTCAGTAACTCTCCTTGTCTGAACTTCTATTCCTTTCGTTCGATCAGGCAGCTGCTAGAGAAAAATATAAGACATTGACAGTTGCGTGACAGGATACGTCTCGCAAGCACGTGGTAATGGCGCAAGAGTCGCTGTTATTAACATTGAAGGCAGCGATCTGGGTGCCGCGGCAGGTCTCAGAAGCAGTGATTTCCTGTTTGAAGGTGACGCCGCTAAAATTTTGCCAGAGCTCTTTAAGCCTATTATAGGAGAACTGTAAGTTATGCGTTAGAGATAAGGAAAAGGCGTGGTATCACGAAATATGCTAGGTTGAATTCAGGAAGGAGGTTTGAGTGGATATAGTATCAGGCAGAAGCCTCGTCCTTTGAAAATATATAAAAGCTATTACATTGAGCCATACAGCAAGATATGCCGAGTGATTTTACCGTATAAAGAGTCTTAGAGTGATTCATTAAGACTATTAACTACATAATTCACCTTAGAACACAGTGGGATTATCAAAGGGTAGCAGGGTAATGAGTAGGGCTTCATATCTATCCCTAGCACTTTGACACCAAGCAAAGGGTTGTATGGGAATGAATTTCTTATGCCGCCAACTTAAAAAAAAAGGGCTTTTATATGACGAGTCTATCCCGAAATTGCAGACCCAGTCTCAAAATGCTTATCATACATGAAATCTCCATGTGATGCAAATCTTCGTGTATATCATTCAATCGCCATAAAACGATTGCTTTAGTAGTTATCTTAGACTTCAACCTCGGTTCCATCCGTAGTGATGAGCTTAGTGATTTTGCCAATGGCGATAGTTTGGCCCTAGAACTAGTCAGTTTGCGACTTCATGTCATGCAAGAAAGACACTTACCTGATCTCTCAACGTGAACCTTCCAAGCTGTGCATAATCCTCGAACTTCTCCACACATACAGACCCGGCTCCACCAATGACCTCCATGCGGGCGATAATGTTATCACCCCTCTTTGCGTGCGAAGGAGGAGCTTTGCTTTTTCTGTTGGTTCCTTTCTGCAATTTATGTAGTAAAGCCGCGAAGGAAACTTCCTCAATAGCTGAGTGAACATGCATGACGCAGTCGAAACCAGCAGACAAAATGCTTTTCAGCTCCAAAACTCGGATTTGAGCCTCAAACGCCGAAACACAGTGGACCAAACGCTTAGGAGAGCATAGCACGAATCCAGGCATAACATCCTCTTCTTCGATACCACGCAGCCGTAGTCGGATTTGATCTCCGCATTGTGCCACCTCTACCTCTTCTTCGGTCTCACCGTACAGAGCTGCGACTTCGACCTTGTCTCTGTTGGGCATCATTACGAGGGACATGCCCTTCTTGATGACTCCTGACTCGATCTTGCCTTCGACGATGGTTCCCATGTCACGATATTTGCCGTTGATGGGCATCATGAATGGTGCGTTAATCTTTCGCTCGAAGGTATTCATGTTATCCAGATACTCCAGCAAGGATGGGCCATCGTAGAAAGGTGCCACACCCTTCGGTATCCGGTCTTTAATACCCATTGTTTTTTGTGCTGCAATCGGCATGAAGAAAACGTCGGTTTTCATGTTGAACCCTAGTGATTTGAGGAATGCCGAGAGTTTCGTTGTGCACTCCGTATAACGCTCCTTTGACCACTCAACTGTAGCATCATCCATCTTGTTGATCACAACCACAAGCTTGTTGACACCCTGTGTTTTAGCCAACATAGCGTGCTCTCGGGTTTGTCCTCCCTTTTCGAATCCAGTCTCGTATTCTCCTTTCCGTGCACTGATGACAAGAACTCCTACATCAGCTTGCGAAGCTCCGCCAATCATACTTGGAACATATGTCTTGTGTCCAGGGGCGTCCAAAATACTGTACCGACGCTTCTCTGTTTCGAAAAAGCCACGCCCGACCTCTACTGTTTTACCCTTGGATCTCTCCTCCTTGGTCAAATCCAGAGCCCATGATAAGTACCATGTCTCACGGCCCATTTCCTTCGCCTCCTTCTTATTCTTCTCCATGGTCCGTTCGTCTACCATACCTGTCGCATAGAGGATAGCACCACCAAGAGTTGATTTTCCGGCATCAACATGACCAATGAAAATGACGTTAACATGCTCCTTTCCGTAGACCTCCTGCAAAGTCTCCACATCTACATCTGCAGTTTGTTCCTTCTCAACAGCATCTGCTTCACGAGCTGCTGCCTTGGCAGCGGCGGTAGCAGATGGGCTAGAGCGACCAGAAGATGGCGTTGAAGATGCTTTGCTTCCGTCAGCTGGCTTTTGTGTCTTCTCAATTGCCTTAGCGGCAGTAACTTTGGCTCCTGCCGCAGCTGGGGTAGGAGTTTCCTTTTTGGCCTCTTCCTTGTTTGTTGCGGGCGCTGGGTTTCCAATACTTAGCACCTTGGCTTTTGGCTTTGGCGCATCTCCACCAATGCTGAGCACCTTTGGTGCACCTGCCTTTAGAGTAACAGGTTTGTTTAGTTCAGCAGCTCCAGGTGTTCCATCTGCTGGTCGCTTTGCAATTGTGGGGGTTGCTCGAGGTTGCTGAGGTTGAGCCGCTGCTGGTTGCTGTGCGTACCCAGGATATTGTTGAGCTACAGTGCGGTCAGTATTTGGAGAATGTAAAACATTTATGAGAAGGATATCGCCGTGCAAAACTCTGCGAGCATGGAAGAAAAAGAACCGGACTCCAGAAGCCATTTCGCAATAGCCTACTAGGCTGGCGACACAAGTAGGGCAAATTGTAGAGTTGTTATAATTCAAAGCCATGGATAACGACTTCTTGCACAGCAGACCTCGACTCAAGATATCCAACTATTCTACTCACAGTATTGCTGGTTATAACCGCCTTGTTGCTGATTGTATTGAGGATATTGTTGATTGTTGTATGCTTGCTGCTGGCCATACTGAGGGTAACCACCGCCTCCATACCCTTGGGCTTGGTATCCACCTTGGTTGTATTGATTTTGATATCCCCCAGCCTGGTCGTAACCTCCTCCATACTGCTGGAAGTTCTGCCCGGGCTGAAAGGACTGTGCTCCGGGTTGGAATGAATTTGCGCCGGGGCGAAAGGAACCTGCCTGTGGCTGTGGTTGATTATTGAGATCTAGCTGCTGGGCCTGGCGTGATAGATTGTCGTCCTGAGCCGCAGGGTCGTCTTCCCATGAATTTAAGTTCGACATGTCTGGAGATATGGGTGAAGGTGAGAAAGAGTCGTAGATGGTAATGCTGTGGGTTGCGGCTTTTGGGAGAGGATGGGCGGCGGGGCAATGTGCTTTTTTATCGACGAGGGGTCGTGGAGGTTGTAGGCGGAAACTTGGCGATTGACTCACTTGTCCGAATGAGGCGTAGTTAGGCAGTAGGGTAGTGCAAGTAAAGAATATGGAACTACAACTATAACTATAACCATAAAGGATGATTCCATACAATAGAAAGATCTTATTAAGTAGAATGATTTTTGATCACGGGTTCATGATGTGCAAAGCAGCTTAGGAGGATGTGGGGTAAATAGCGATATATACAAACATGTATATATATTAAAACTGGGTTGAGAATTGAGTATAAAATATCCACGCTAGTGGTCACAAATGACGTTTTGTCCAATCGGTTATTTTGCGGCCCGCCTGACATCGCGCCTCTGGCGGACAGCTTATTACTGCCTGCACATACAACGCGAATCAGGAATTTATATTTTGTTTGCAATTTTCCCACTTCGGCCATCAACTTAGCCCGCGTTTTCTTGAGCCTTTCTACCTCATCCAGCTATTCTTCAGTATACACGTTAGTGTGAAAGGTTTTCTACAATGGAGGTTTTCTTGGGCAAGGTAACGACTTATTATCTGCTGTTTTCCTGCTGTTTTCGGTCACGTGCTAAGTTTATCTAGATCACCCAACATGCCATGAACTATGCTATCCGGTATGATAAGAACCAAAAAAACCCATGTTGATGTCATGGATCTCTGACACTTTCAAAGGTCAGGTGTAGGGATTACTGCTTCTTTCGCCATCAGCCAGACTTCTAGGTTACTCAAGGTTAGATTCCATTCTGTTTCCTTTGGAGCTATTCCTGATACACAAGTACAGACAGTAGACAACAGTAAAGACCGTGATGAACTTCGGGTGCTTCAGGAACGTCTAAATAGCAAGATCAAAGTAAAACTTCCACCAATACTCAAATCCGCAGTTTATCAAGACTAATGTTTGAGCTACAGATCATCTCCCCTGCGATTGATATGATAGAACTCATGTAGGTAAATATTTCAGCTTGGCTACTTAGCAAGAGCTGACTTTCTTAAAGTTCTGCGAGAGGAAACACAACTTTAGAGTCTGCAGTCACGTTAACCAAGGATCTGCGTTGGGATATACAATCTCTTGGTACCCGTCTGGCCAGAGCGGCGAGCACAGAAGAACTCTCGCGAAAGAGCAAGACCAAAGCTTCCACTCGAGCAGCACATGAATTTGAAATTCGTCAAATCATTGCTGATATAAAGAAATTGTTGGCCAGAATTGAAGATGCTATTCATCTAATGAGTCTGGCAATCACGACATCCGGGGCCAGCCTTTCCACAAATCTACCTGCCGGTGTATCGCCGTCAAGGATGTTACAAGCTAGCACCTTCATCACGGCTTGCGATACTCAATATTCTATGAATCCCTCAAAACCTGTTATGGTCGGACCTGCCTTTACTCTATCAGTTTACATGTTGTATGCAGGTCACATTCACCGTGCAAGTAGTGATGGTGAGAGTATGAGAGATACCACCTGGAAAGAAGTTATACATAAAGCAAGAGTAAGACTCATGCGAGTCCCTTTTCGTCCAGAACCCCAGAGCGACTCAAATATTCCATTGGCACAATCGATTGAATATCCAGAAGAGCCAGTAATGTTAGGTGAAGGAAGTGCCAGCGAATTTTCATATCACCTCGAAATTATTGAGGATTTCGAGGACGATAGAATGCATTCTTTCGAAGATAATGAGCTACAGCCTGGGCCCTTCAACGGTGTTGCTCTTGCTGGAATTCGAGAATGCCTCCCAATACATCAGATATCCAAGATATTTTACGCAGACACTGGAAAAATTCTAAATATCGGTGGCCAAGGCGAAACTAACAACCCAGTTCTGCTTGTAAAGAGAGATGTCAATGCCATCCCACCACGGAGATTGATGCAAGAAAATGAGAGAAGTGATGAATTACGCTACGAAGAGCCAGAAGACACAAATCTTTCAGAGGAAGAAGAATCACAGGACGATATAGATCAACAGCTCCGGCGGGAAAGCTCGGTTCATATACCTTCGTCTCCAATCACCCAGTCCCCCGAAACAGAAGAGGCCTGGAAATTCCCCGCTGATCTTGATACCGAATGGATGGCCCTGGAAGTCTATACCGAAGCCACAGATTCTGACTCCGAAGATGGCCACGATCCAAACGATGATTCAGCTTACGCATCCCATCGACCGAGCTCCTCGGGCGAAGATCAGAACCTCTCCTCCAATCTCTCCAACTTGAACCTAAATCCGAACTCCTCGCCATCAAATTCAACCTCATCCCATACCATATCTCATCCCAGTCCCCACAGACGTCACATCCCCCCCACCTCATCACCTTTCGGAGCAATCCGCTCTTCACTCTCCTTACTCGAAATGCTTATCCGATTGACTGCGCTCCAGCAATTCCAGCAAGCATCCCACCTCTCCATTACAGATGAACTCCTAACTTTCTTCCTCGAGGAATCCTCCACAACAGGCGCTGGTGGGGATGGCGATGAACGTCGGAGAACTCGACGCGAGGCCAGGCAGAAGGTCGGCTTCGACCCTTACGATGAAAGCCCTGTCAAAAGACGTGGCGAGGAGTATCAATACCAGCATGGACAGGAAGAGTACCGGTCGAGATCTGGGACCCCATATGACGAGAGGCAGTTTGAGAGCGGAACTCCGGAACCCTGGTTGTTAAGGAGCCGGGAAACTTCATCACCAAGGGAGATGCCGCCGTCGTCGCCGGTTTCCCCTTATCGTCCTGTAGCTCGGAAGGGGACGGGGCCCCTAGATCGGTATGTACACCACTTTCCCATGCGGAGTAACAGCAGAAGCTAATCTTCACAGAGTTCGACAAGAACGAGGAACACTTCGAGGAGTAGGAAGCCCTCTGGGCAGAGCTGAGAGTGCAGATACCGATTCTACGTTAGGCACCTCTCCTGGATCTCCAACAACGGTTAACAGGAAAGACAAGACTGGAAATGAGTAATTTGGTTCTTCTGATAATATGTGCCGAGACGTATGATAGAAAAATGAGTGAAGTGTAAATATAAGGACCACAATCTTAAAACTCTGAGATTTTTGATATTAAGCCAGTGAGACTAGCTTAGCGAATATCCTATATGAAAATTTCCAGGTCACGGCGGCTACATTCTACGTCAGTGTAACCAGGTGTAAGCTGAAGCGAGTAAGGGTGATTGTCATTTCTCTTTTTGCCTCTATTACGATGTGAAAGTTTGATTGCCAAAGCTGGCACTTTGCCATCAAGCTGGTACTATAAGCCCTATGTCAAGAAAATGCCTATCAGTTTAAGGAGCACGTATAGAGACTAGGCAAATGATAGATATTAACGCTTTGTGATTTACATCAACTACCTAACGGTACATCTCTACATCTAGTTGAAAGGCGAGTTCCTTCCTGGTGTAAAAGCTGCCGCAAATGACCCTCCAGTCCCAGGAGCCAATCCTAATGGCTTTCTCACAGGAGTGACAGGGTTGGAAGCAGATCCAAACCCTCTTCCCTCACTCAGAGGTGGCGTTTCTGTCCCCTTCTGATGCCCTCCGTCTCTCTTCATTGCGGATGGAACTCTAAAATTACAATCCTTGCCGCGAGCGTAGATATCGTTCAGCATCTGGCGCAGTATACCTGCATCCGTAAACTCCTGATATTTACGATACAGTTTGAGTGCTGTGCGAGAATCCTCAATACTATCGTGCGTTCCTATTTGAATATCTTCCTTCAACACTAGCCATGCCAAGAAAGACAAAGACAAAGTTCTCCTCTGTTCCTTTATCCAGAACAGTTCAGCAGTATCAATCCGCTGAGCCTTCGGGATATGGATATTTACCACCCGAAAATCCGTTTTCATACTGTGCCCAAGAAACTTACATCCTAAGTTCAGAAGGATCCAGAGCTTCTTATATGCAATTTTGAGTGGCACAAGATTGTGCTGAGATGTCCTTATATCTAGGTCTCCAGCCACAATTCCTGAAAAATTTGTCAAATAGTCGAGAACTTTATCTCTGACTGCGACATAATCATCAATGAAAGGATATCCTTCATCCTCTCCAGAGCCTCGAACCACCGAGACACGCGCCAGTGCATGCACTGTTGGTCTGATCGTTTCACGTACCCCATCGGAGTGCATCTGAATTTCAGGCTGTCTGACAGATACAAATTCCGTATCAAGTGCAACTATCGTCCCTTCACCCGGGGTCTCATGTGGAGGTACAAGAGGCCGGTAGCTTCTCTCACCAGGCCGAGTACTGTGAATGTTAGCATGTGACCTTGCAAAGCTATAGATGCCCTTACTTGGTATCTCTGTAGAGCAAGGAACAGTCCATATTATGCTTCCATGCATTGTCAATGGAATTGCAGAACGTTTTGACTTGATATGTAATCACAGATGGTAGTTTCCAGGCCGTGTTAAAGGTAAGAGCATCTTGTGCCTTGATTGGCTTCACTAGAAAGTCATTCAGCAAATGCCATTGACTTGTGCCTGGTGCCGTCGGCTGAGAGTGTGATACTATTATCTGTCAGCATCTGAATTTGGGGTAAAGTGGACATGGGTGCTCACCGTTCACAAAAGATACTAGGTGAGGCTTCTCCTGGCGACCACTGTCGATATCAGCAGCGAAGCCAATCAGTGAGTAGACAGTAACATTATGAATGCCCCTAGTAAGATGAAGCTTGAGATCCTCGCCTTCGTAACAGAAGAATTGACCGTGATCTATAATTATGCCAATTTCCTCTGGAAGCCAACCAGGAATTGACCAGAAAAGCTTCGCATCGGGGCTGTTTGCAATAGCATTGAGCATGAGTACGGCTGGGACACTATGAATTGCCTTTTTTGTTGACAAAGACTGGTACTTCATACATCTACTACACCAGCCCCTACTCGTTGCCTCTCGCTCAATACTCAATTTTAAGATCTGAGAGAAAGAGAGTTTAGGGGCACGAGAATTTCTAGTCCCAATTTTCTAAGTTGCTCAGCTCGATGCAATTGGTAAGTTAAGATTATGACTTACAGGTGGTGGATACAAGAGCTCATTGACAAGCGTTGTTCCTGGTCTCGTATGTTCACTATGACAATGCTCACATCTAATGGCAGTAGTGGCAGAAGTTGCGAATATCTGAAGGGTTAGCTAGAAATTTCTATCCTGTACAAGGTGCTTACTTGGTCAAATGTTGGTGAACGAGGTTGGACATTTCTGTAATCTGTGGAAAATCTATCGAGAAGGAAGCGGTTCAGGCCTTGAAGCATGTTTGTAAGGGTAGATCCCAATGGAGCATCTTCTTCAAGTAGACCCATGCTTTTTGCTACACTAAATGTTAGCATGCTTCGTGGGGGGAATATGTTTTATTTTCATACCCTGCGGATGATAACCCAGTGTCTTAAGCATATTTGTCGCTTGACACGAAAACCCACCAGCCTTCTCAAGCATATCAACTAAAAATCCCATCTCGCACAGCAGACATAAATCGCTGACGCAGGCAGTTGCTGTATGTTGAAGCGCAAGATTCCGGATTAAGGGGGTAAACCTCATGACCTGTAACAGCGCATTCGCATACGAGTTTGAAATGTGTGTTTCTAAGCCTGAATAGTCGGTCTTATTGTAGTAGCTGTCGATATTAGCATTAGCAGTGTAAGGATAGTACTCAAACTCACCCGAAGTCAAAATCATCTATTCCGAATCTGCTGTATTTAATTTCTACATTCCGATACATATCGGGAACCTCTGCTTTCAGAGTTCCCGACTCTGTTGTTCCAGCTGCATCGGCAACGTCACTCATTCGTCTCTCAGGAATATCATTCCCAGATTGTTTTAGCTTAGCATTTTCTTTGTCACTGAGAAACATCGGAGCCTGAATACTGGAAGAAGTCTTAGTGGCAATTCTCGTGTTCTCGACTTGGTTTCTCCTGCCAATTTTGGTGTTTGGAGTATAGGTGTATCCACCAACTGGCTTTAAGGTTGATAAAGTATTTGGCTCAACGAGGGGAGGTGGAGCACCGATTTCAAATATCATATGGCTCGGCCAGGCAGAAAGAAGAGTTTCACGATAGTATGGCATCCCAATCGTGCTTAAGGGTCTATTTAGTGCGGTTAGTAGTGCTTAATTTATGGGGAAAGTTGAAGAACTTACATGTCAACGTTCCAATCGAGTTGCTGGCTCTGGTCTTCAGGATCAGCAAAGTCAATGGGGATTCCTAAATCCGTGAAGTGCAGCTTAGAGCGGTTTCCCCAGAGCTGCGCTTGGCATTCAGAATCTGACAAAACAAGAGCTTCACCGGATGTGGCAATTTCAAGGCCACTTATGAAGTTCAAAACTGCTGCCTGCCGCATATTTGTGCTTGTGTTTACATTCATCAAATCAACGACCTGCATTTGACCAACTTGTGAGGCGACCATTGTAGTCGAGGACATTTTAGGGTGCATCCGTACGTAGGCGGCACCTGATGGAAATGGTATTGGATTGAAAGATTCCAGTGTTTTAAGATTGAAAACATTAACGAAAGGATCGAGCATGTAGATATTTTGTTGTTGACGACGAGAGTAACCACAAGTGACAATGAAATCATGCTGGGCATCCATGTCGTTAATAGCCGCAGAGTGTGCTGGCCAGGCTTTAATCACAACGAAGGTATTGGGATCTAGGATATTGACGACGCCTTGTGGTGTTGCCGCACATATATATCGGCTCCTCTTCATAAGATGGTAATGAGCACTAGTTGGTATCTGCTTAAGGACCGTTCCTTTCTCTACGTCTATCACGAACATGGTGTTTTGCGCTCCAGCAGCTAAAATCTCAGAAGTCCCTCTTGATGTAAAACTCATACACCGGAGATCTTTCATATCTTCATTTGTGATATGCCATATTGGAGGTCCACGACGCAACGACATATGTATGCTAGTAGGGGTAAGAGCAATAACACCCTTCTCGTGGAATAGTAATTGGCTAACAGGGCCATCGCCGGAGACGAATGAAGTATATGCCTATTTTGAACTGAAAGTTAGCCCACTATGTTATCAAAAGTTTCAAGACCCAAATAAATGGTCAATTGGCTTCATCATGGCTAGACAATACACCCTTTTTGTACAAAGTTTCACTCTATCAATAAATGTTCGTACCTGAAGATCAGCATTATAGAAGCTGGAAACGCGACCATAATCGTTCCCTAGCCATAAAAGCTCCTGATATGTATCAAAAGCAAGCGCCTTGATGGGCGAATGGACGCCATGTGCCGGTGGTAGGAGAAGTCGCGAGACCTGGAGGCGCGTTAGTATGTTACACTCAATCTAAAGTCAAGTATGCTCGCTCAGAACGAAGATCCTATTAGACGCTGCTCAACCAGGTGCTGGAAGAGTCTCTTTCGCGCAACAAGCTTTGTCAAGTTTAAGTGCAGCTACCTCCCACCAGGCACGCGAAAACAAGCAGGCATTGCTCTATACCAACCATGGCAACCTGCTGCGATTCCAGTCGATAACATGAATAGCGAGGCTGTCAAGCCCCACCTTAGCAAGATCCGAGACCTCTTGCTCTTAAACATAGATGGGATATATTATTAACAGACTGGTGACTTACTTCTTCCCAATCGCCATCCATCGAGTCAGACTGGGCGGCAGTCAGAGCGCCATATTGTGCTATGTCAATTCCTTGTCGCGAAGTTGAGCCTCGTGAAGCTGATATGCCTCCCAGGCAGAATATCTGTCCCAGGAGGTAGGCGGTGTGAAGAGGGTGGCTCTATTGAAAGTCTTCCCATGAAACAGAAATGGATAAATGAACATAGAGTATATGGTTGTACAGAGTACTTCACAACTCCGCTCCTATTACATACCGCCCGAAAGAAATCATCTTCTCAAAAGTTCACAAGTTCAAATATGCTTTTATTCCTACTAGATGATTGATGTGCAAAAAGGTCGAGGTCTCAGACTTCCCCAACGTAAACCAAACTCTCCGGCGTTTCAGAAACAAAGCACGTATCAGATGAAGAGACATCTACTTATGTTAATAAAATATTACTGATGTCTTCAATTCCGATATTGATTTTTTGGGGGTCTATTTGAACTTGAAATGTTGTCTGAGCTCCTTTCCTTCACCTCGCTGGCCGTCATATTTGTGTTCTCGCCCGCCATGGACTTCTATCAAACGGCTTTCCTCACGTTGATCTCTGGATGCTTTTTCATGTCATACAAACAATACAAAAACGATAAAGCAGCTTCTCCAGAACGGAAGTCACTTTTACATGATGGAACTACTAACGAGGAAGATCATGGTGTGACAATTGCTCCAGAGGCAAAGTCCGAGGCAGATAGATTTAGCAGGATGTTTCTAGTTGTCTATTCTTTAGTTATGGCCTCAGACTGGCTCCAAGGTAAGACCTCAGTTACTTTAAATATTCTATGTTTACCAACCATACAGGCCCATATGTATACAGTTTATATAAAGACCAATTCGGACTAAAGGAAGAGCTCGTCGCTGCGCTCTTCACTACAGGCTTCCTCTCAGGCGGAGTATCAGGTTATTTTGTTGGACACTTTGCCGACAGATACGGCCGGAAGATGGCCTGTCTGGTCTTCTGCTTTACCTATTCAGTAGCATGTTTTTCAACACTCTTTCCAAACCTGTACGCTCTATTTTTCGGTAGAGTTTTTGGTGGTTTAAGCACCAGTTTGATGTACAGTGCTTTTGAAAGTTGGATGGTAGCAGAATATCACAAGCGACAAATTGACAAAGCTGGAATGAGCCTTAGTAGTATGTTCGGATATATGGCCACTCTGAATAGTGTTGTGGCTATCTTGTCTGGAGTTTTCAGCGAATGGCTTGTAGAAGTGACGGGAACAAAACGATCTCCGTTCATGGCTAGTGCAGGACTGCTAGCGGTATCTTTCTGCATTATCTTCACATTTTGGGTAAGAGCAAATTAATTTCAATTCTTGAATCTCAAGCCTCTAACACATAACCCTATAGACCGAGAACTACGGAGACTCGCACCGGAAGGAAGTCACTGAGCTTCCAACCAAAAGCGCAGTCAAAACTGTCTTCACAGACCCACGGATCCTAACAGTTGGCCTGGCATCATGTTTTTTCGAGGGCTCCATGTATCTTTTTGTCTTTTTCTGGACACCGGCTCTCAAGGCAGCTCAAGCACACAGTTCTCCAGCTAGCAAAGACCTCCCGCTCGGTCTTATCTTCGCCTGCTTCATGAGCTCCACCATGCTGGGCTCCATGCTATTCAATCTGCTCGTCTCCAAAAACAACCTGATAACCCCGTCCCGCCTCCTCACCATCACCTTCTTAACAGCAAGCATCACGCTTCTGCTTCCCTCATTCATCAAGACCACTACCCCGACATTCATCAGCTTCTGCCTCTTTGAAGTCTGCGTCGGGATCTACTATCCCAGCATCGGCTACCTAAAAGGCAAATACATCGAAGATGGGATCAGAGCTAGAGTTTATGGGATGCTAAGGATACCCCTGAACGTATTTGTCGTTGTAGCCCTGAGCTTAATCAAGGAGGGAGATGGGTACAGAAACACGGTTTTTGGAGTCTGTTCCGGGATGCTTGTTGGAATGGCCGCCATCTTTGGGTGGGTTGTTACTGGATAGAGAACGGGCTTGGTTGGGGAATGGTCCTCATGTTGTTTTGTTTAAAAGGAAGTTATAGGATCACATCTTCTTGGCTTATACTATTATTCAAAAAAATTGTCGAGACTTCATCTGTTTATTCTTTCGAATTTCTCAGTTTGATTCCATGCGTACCAGAGACTCAGGTGCTAACATTTTCATCAAACTGGCTATGTTGCGCTATAGGAGGTAATAGAAATAGGCAGCTCGATCTCATTCGTTACTTATTGATGGAAAGAGGAAAATAAAACATGTAGGAGACCTCCGAAGGGTATGGCATTCAGTAATTCATAGTTAACGACTATATCTGAACTAGAGGGATCCAAATCACTCTCAAGTTAGGTTTTTATAATGAACATATTTAAGCAGGTATATATAGTATGAAGTCTAATATTGGTATCATTATATATACAACCAGCCCCTAAGATACAACCTCTCATGCTGGTGGCAACTGCGCTAAGGACCATAATTGTGTAACAAGGATATAAAAACCAAAAAATAAAAAATTAGACAGCGCCCCCTTCCCCCGCTGCCCATGCAATAATGTCCATGACGCGGAGTTTCACGTAACCAGATATGCCCAGTCAATAAACAGTCCATCTCGGATTTGTAAGCTGGGCAACCTTTCGTCAAAAGTATAATATAACGTTTGACCCCGTTGTTCTTCGATCCTAGATTGAAGACTTTCTCTACTCTTCAAAAGTGCAGCGTGATATGTCGTATCCAGACCATAGCATGTTCATCCTCCACTACTGATGACGACTCTGGCACCTTCTTTCCCAAGAATACCTCGTTCTTGTGGTTTCGGACTGTGACCTCGACCTCTTTTTCTGTTGAAAAATCCACCCAGTCCTGTAGCCGGTTTAGATCCTGCTTCTATCAATTTGGCATCGGCAGGCAAAGTAGCGTCTTGTTTTGCCAAATCTGACCAGCTTCCCGTTTCACCCAATACAACTTGCATTCCACCTCCCATCGATTCTTTCCTTGTTCCTGTAGGTCGGGCATTCCTGCTGTAAGACTGTTGATAAGGTGAAAGAGGTGCTTGTCGGGACTTCGGGTTCGAATTTTCTGAGACTCTTTGTCCATTAGGTAGTGGCGGAACAACGTCTTCTGCTCGTCCTGGTGGTGAACCAGAAATTGATGAAGCTTGGGATTTAGAGTTTCTTCTACGTAGCTTTGACGGAGATCTCGTACTTGCAGCTTTTAAAGACGCGCTTCCGCTTGCCTGACCGGGAGTTTGTGTTGTGTTGGTATGATCTAGGGGTGATGTTGGGTTGGAATCATTCTGATCTAGGACACCCGCATACCTGGCAAGGCTATATTCACTGTTAGAGTATGTACTGAAAGGAGTGGAAGCCAGATTGACATACGCTGCGGTAGTATAGTCAAATGGTAGGTACTGAGTCTCAATCATTTTATATAGCTCCTCTTCCCGAACTTCCTTATCTGTCGCATCATCCTTCAAAGCATCTCTCGGTTTCTGTCGTCTCGCCCGTGCTTCTAGCGGCGCTTCTTCCAAAAGCAATTCCTCTAAATCGTAAGTTGCGTCAAAGTTCGTCTTCTCGCTCGATGGGACGAAGACGGGTTCAATCTCCTTTCTTTCCAGTGCCTCAAAGTCGATCGCGCGGAAGAAGGGATTATCCGTAAATGATATCCAACCCATAGATCCCATTCGTTTCGTGGGGTCCTCTTCCAATGCAGAGCTGATTGCATGTAGACATGGCATTGAGACCGCGGGCGCGGTGATGGGAAATTTTGGATTGGCTTGTGTAATTTGGTGGGACAGAGTTGTTTGAGTACTACCCTCAAAAGGTCTCTGTGAATTCATCATTAGTCTAAACATCAGTATGGCGTAAAGAGCTTTACCTTATTGTAAATACACTCGTAAAAAAGTACTCCTAGCGACCACCAGTCTGCACCTGTTGTGTAACCCGTTCCTTTGTACACTTCTGGTGCCAGGTATGCGAGAGTCCCCGATTTGCTGGTCAATGGTTTTCCGGGTGTGTAATCAGACGCAACATTCTGCATCCTGTCAGCAATTGTTGCTCTACCTAAAAGGGAGACTTACAAAATCCGCCAAATGTATATGCCCTTCAGAATCCAGCAGAACGTTATCCGGCTTCACATCCCTGTGTATGATCCCTTGCTTGTGTATGTACTTTAATGCGCACCCTAATTCTGCAATCCAGAAGCGAACAGCCTCCTCTGTAAACGTTTTCCTTGATATATGAAAGCGAAGATCCCCTCCGTTCATCAAATCAACAACAAGATACCTATTTACATATTAGATGTTGGCCTTCAAATATAGGCTTGGTCCTTCTCACATGTATTCGATGTCCTGAAAGCTGTATCTCAAGTTGCAAATAAAGGGATGGTTCAGATGCTGTAACATCCTTCGCTCTCGTATGATATTCCGGACACTTTCCGATCGAATAACTGTTTGGACAATTGTCAGCGTTCGCTACGCAGCTCGAGTGCGGGATGGCCAACCTTCATCTTTGCGTATGTATTTGAGAGCAAAGGTCAATCCTGTGTCCTTCCTCTCGACGATGCGAACCTTGCCAAAAGCACCTTTGCCAACAACTCGAAGCAGGCGGAAATGATTTAGATTGACTAAAGACAATAGATGGTTAGCAGCCGCCTCGATTGCGTGTGACAATCTCTGTTCCCGCAGGAATGCCAGCATGCGTTTGCCTGATAGATATCAGACGGAGTGTGTTTAAGATGCGTACCTTCGTCCGTGAAGACCACCGGCTTTCCATTACTATTACCCATTTTGCACAAGTAGACCGGTGTAGAAGAATAGATGTGCCCGCAGGCATGCCGATAATGAAATGCAGAGCACCAAGACCAGAATTCAAGAAGTGGAGTCGTGGTCGAGCGGCAGGTTTCGTGGGCAACGGGCGACGAAGTGTGCCGGCTGGCAGATTCCCACGTAGGATGATAGCGTGCCGAAGTTAAAATAAAGTTTGGGTGAGGTCCTGCTGAAGTAGTTGCGATGTGGTTGCCAGCAGAAGGAGTCCCTTGATTCTCAGGTTTCGTTAAGCAGCGTCAGATGCAGCAAACGACAAGGATATCCTGAGATGGGTCAAAGAAGAAAAGGGTGGAGTCGCGACTACGCAATAACTCGCGTATGTTGAAGACGTCGAGCAGACCAGACGAACGGCTGGCATCAGTCACTGTATGTATTACGCACACAGCAGTCGTCCTTCAGGAGAGAATCAATTCTACAGGGACGGTAGCGGAGTAATAAAGCACGGCCGACGGAATAGTGAATGCAATACAGGGAAGCTCAATGAATCTAAAAGTAATACTCATACTAATACCAATACGGCGCTGATCCAGTTGATCCAGTTGATCCAGTTGATCCAGTTGATAACACGCAGCCATGTCAGATTGGGATTAGATCGCAGGCTCTGTGGCGTGAAGACAGAGGGCAGCGCACATGGATGGAACATGGCAGCATGGTAGTCCGACTGGCCTGCAGAATATATCTGGTGGCCCACCACGCTAGTCCGGTAGAAGTCCGAGCTAATAAGGCAACATACTTAGCTGCTGTACAAAGTATACCACCATACAGTATAGCCGTACGCATCTTCTTATATTGAAACCACTTGGCTTGGTTGGCCAATGTACGACGCCGCTGTAGCAGCAGATACTGGTGCGTTGCTCAGCGTCCGCCGGGGATACCGCCAACATGCCTTTCTATAACATAGCAGTCACAATCATCTCGCTGGACGGGGTTTACGTCAGGTGGTTTCAAGCTATTCATTCACCTTCTGAAAAAAGGCTCTTCAGAGTCTCGCACTGGGCCACAAGCAATATCAGCTATGCTGGTCTGCCAAGCTCGACACATGGTTTGATTACTTCAGCCACCGGTCGAGCACAATTCCAGCAAGCCAGTTTACGACTGGATTATTCAGACATTGCCAAAGGAAGGCCATGGTGATACTTTGGGTATATCTCCATCATGTGCCCGGGAAGAACAATCAATCCACGCACGAAGTCTAAGCTGGCACTACTCCTCCACGTCTAGACTCAGAAGAATTCATAGATACTCAAAGTAAGTGGGGTAATGCAGCACCGGTACGCTGCTCTACGGTACCAACATGCTGCGGAGCATAGCACTTCGGCCACTTCGCTAATAACAGAGCTATCGCTCGACCCGACAAACAGGATACTCTATTCATAGGTGCTTGTGCCATACGACTACCTGTCGGAGGATTTTAGGTCAGTTCCCTCCAACTGTTGTTGCTGGGCGCTATAGCTGTTTAATTCAGTCCATCAGTCTCAGCTCCGGATATTGCTGTAGGGCGACCAGGGCAACGCCTCATGAATACATTACCCATCGCCCAAACCTTCAAGTCACAACTTTTTGCGACAACCCCCCGTCATGTTTCATCTCCGCATCTCACTCTTTCTTACGAAGACGGAAGGGGGGAAGACCTATATTTGGCATCAACCCGCCTATTTTGTTAAAAGGGGTTAAACGTCAACAAGCAATCTCACCTTTGGTTGATCTGAGCCTCACTCTGGAATCGCTTCCAGGCTCTACGAAACAACCAACATCAACGTGACTCTTAGTCAACTGATCCTGCCTGACCTTAACAGGAACATTATTTGATTGAGTCTCGCTTCAATCTTACGCGAGGTCCGTTTAGTGCAACCTTTCCGTGAATCTCACGTTGGTCAAGGTACTGCACTACTCCCCCATACAAACCATCTGCAAGATCCTTCCTCGCTGAGGTACCTAAACACCAAGGAGTCAACAAATGTCTCAAAGATTTACTCGGCAATCCTTTGATGATTTAACTTTCTGCTTCCCGTTCAACCACGTGGCAATCATGCAACAAATTAATACCACCTTACCTGAACGTGTACCTGCATTACCCAACCGGCTTGTGTGAGACACCGCATTATATCACAACTCACCCGGAGACCAAAACAAAGCCCCTTTCTAGAACACCCCATAGAAGGTTTTCAACCCTCAAGATCTTCTGTTACACCTGCACATTCCCTGCTCTAGAACAACATATTTGCCCACGCCTCCTCCCGAATTCATGCAAGAAGAAAAAGCCCTCATGGTGCCTTAGCCTGTATGACGATATCCAATTCTCTAAAGAACTTCTGGAATGCTTCTAGATTCTAGGTAGCTGCATCGTTAAAGCCACTATTTTACGCCACGAGCACCAATTATTGACGTAGGTATGATTTAACAGGCATGTAGATATGGGCAGTTACAATATAATTGCATATTCATCAATTATGAGAACCCTCGGAGAAGGCGAAATTTTACGTAGTCTTTGGGTAGAATAGGGGTGAGCCCAGGCTAAGTAAAAAAAATTGTTCTTAGGCTACAGACGAGCTTTCAACTTAGGCCATATTGACTTGGTTCTTTTATGAGTTATCTCCATATTTAGTTTCTTTTGTAATATGACATTGGGTAGATCAAACCTAGCAGGTTTTTAGTGAAGATATTCTCCATGTCGCGATCCTAGTTTTTGGTGCCAAAAAAAAGACCACCCTCCAAAACGCAGACAGTGTTCGGCTAGAAAAACATCAATCTCCCACCTGATCACGTGTGTACCAAAAGAGTATAGGCAGCGTGAAAGAAAGGGGGGGCCAACAAGATTGGGAAACGACAAAAGCACGAAATCACTCACATTCTGACATTGGAGCAATTAAATCAAAGTTCCAAACCAGTCGCGAGTTATTCTCGGGTACCACCTGTAGAGCCGACCTTCTTCAAAGAGGGTTTTTGCTCGAGGGGGAAACAGCAGCAGCACGGCACACAAGCCCCCGAGGACCTAGATATGCAGGATAATTATAGGTAGCATGTATGGAAAGTTTGCAGGTTATTATTAATTCGCTCTGCACGCCGACAACGGAGCCTCTGATCTCGGGAAGATGAGGCCAGGTACGAATTGGGGTTCATGGCCTAGGCAGGGAGGGAGGGAGGATTTTCGCTCACGTAATAATTATAGTATCTCATAACATAGCTATCACCGTGGGAGTATGATCTCTGTACGACTACTAATAGAGCTTCTGTTGCAGTGCCAACCTGAATGCTAAGCGAAATGTTAATAGAACTCCTTTCAAGACTCTAGAAGCTCTCTCATTTACGCCAAGGTCGGAAATGTATGTTGCAGGTACATTAATACACACAATGCACATGTCAACAGCGAGTGCACGGTTACTTTAAAAGGCCATTTCATTATCATGTGAATACACATAGCTACAGAAAAGGGCCTCTAAAATAGGACATCGGCGCCACAGACAGTTGCTGTCAATCTGCAGCCTCGCTTGCAACGAGTGTAATCCCACACAATAGACCGACATCAAGACATCCATCCTTGTAAATGCTGCTCCAAAAATATGCCCGCTCCACATCCCCAATGCACGCAGGAGGCTGAAATGCGGAAGAGAAAGATATTTGCGAGAAAGCAGAAGTGTATCATTAACGCACTTAAGAACTCCTGCTCCGCTACGCTAAAATAGATAAGGTGGTTGAAGATAAAATGGCTCAGCGATGCCAGGCTTAGCAAAAGCGCACAGTAGTGAGGACAGTCCTCTCATTATATCGTGACCAGCATTCTACAATTGTTAGCTTAGTTTAAACAGAGGTTGGTAGATGTACATACAGTTTTAATCATCCATAGTTGCACGACGAGGTCTGATTAAGGTATTCAGAAGATCATCTAGATCCTTCCAATTCTCATTCCTTTCGGCAAACTTGCGGTGCTTTCGAGACAAGATATGTTCGTCGAAATCCTCAAATTTATCTTGGCAGTTTTCACAGTAACCAGGCTTTGCATCTCGTTTCTCGCTTTTCCTTTGCTGAACAGCTGTAGCTTTTCGAGTATTCTCTGATTTTCTGGCTTGCTCTTCTGCCTCGGATGTTTTGATATCCTCTTCAATCAAGCCAAGATTTGCCTGCTTCCGTCTAGCCGTACCAGTTGGAGCTGTGTGTTCATTCGTCCGATGAGAGCTAGCGTACGAGCCAGGACCGCCGCTGTTCTTCTCTAAAACCTTTCGCTGAAGACCGTGTATCTCTTTGCTAGTTCCAGCCTTAGCTCCAGGTTGTGCTGCGGTAGAAGACATCGTTGAGCGAATAGCCGAAGTTATATTAGACGGCTGAATCCCAGATGCAACAGGTTCTCCGGCAAACAGTCGAGCAGCACTGGCACGACTAACAAATGCATTTCCCTTTGATGAAGCCTCAGGCTCAGTATGCTGGGATTGCTGAGCGCGCGTGGAGTTGAAGGGATTAGCTTGCTTGCTGGAGACAGTCACATTGCGGTTCGAACCATCGGCCATCTCTGTCAAGGTTCTCCTGCTGGTAACAGCCTTTGGAGGCTCCATACGATTTGAATCTCCAGCAGTGTTAGCTCGGGTCCTTGGAGCTGTGTTCTGTTGCTTCTGCACTCGTACTGCATCCCTTTCTTTCTCGTCCCTACGATTGAAATCATCATCAACAAACGGACACTTTCCATTTGCAACACTGCGAAATTGTGGCCAGTCGCCGTGCTCCTTATTTGCTACCTTAGCGTACTCTCTGACCATGATTGGCTTTTGCCTTTCATCAATGTCGTGTATATATATGAATGGACCTTTAAAGTGACTGATTTCCTTAGTAGAAACTGTAGGGTCTCTGTCAGAAGGTCCATTTAGACGTTCGTCCCGAAGAAGCTGCGATAAATCAGCTCCACGCAAATTAGTAGTGCCTGCAACAGAGTTGCTTCGTGTGTCGTGCCCATGCGGTACTTGAGAGCCAGTGGGTTCAAGAAGGTTGATCATAATACGCTGCAGCTTTTCAAGTGCCCATATTTTCATTCCCAATGATCGTGCCTTGTGTAATACATCCGAGCTCCTGCTTTGTTGACTTTTATTTTCCGCATCCCCATGATGCGGTAGCCTTCTGTTCAATGGGGCCTCGAACGTGAATTTTCCCTTCGCTCCAAATGAGTCTGACTGCCCATAAGTTGATTCCGACGATCGATCGAGCAGGGACGGATTGATTGTTCGAGGCTGGCTGTTTTCTGATCGAACATCGTTTGTAGCTGAGGGAGGTGCAGAGCTTCCTTTGAGGTCGGATTTGACCTCTGGTGGAATGGTTCGAGTTGTGACAACATGTGTGACCAAGTTGGAAAAGAACTTTTCGACTCGCTGTTATTAAATTAGATGAGCAGCTCGGATACTTCCAAATATGAAGACTTACCGCGCCGAGGCTAGTAACTTGTTTAGCAAACTTATGACGAATCTCCTCTGTTACACCTTCGAAATAAAAAACATAGTTTGGGAACACTTGTCGATAATGCTTCTGCCATGCTAAGACTGACTCCAAGTTCTGCTCTGAAGTTTTGGCTGCCCTTGAAACAGTCTGCTGAGCTGAACGTTCTCTGACAGCTGTTCGAACACCTCGCTCATACGTAGATGGCTGAGTAGCATTGGCTTTTCGAGCAAGTAGCTTAGCTTCTGGTTGATACTGTGATGCTGGTCTGGGAGGCGTTCGCAGTGCTTGTTGGGTACTCAACATCTGCTTCTTAGCTGGTGGTGCATGTCCATATGATTCTTCGCGTTGTATGGTAGCATAAGACCGCTTTTGCTTTGTAGTATTCGCACCAAGCGGTCGAAATGGCGAATTGGCGCCATTGGGATTGTTGCCAAGTGGTACCCGTCTGCCAGACATTGCTGACTGAGAGGAAGGTAACGGTGATATAGATACAGCTGCCATATGAGAGCTACAATGGATGTTATGGCCGCCGCTGAGCGGAAAGAGAGTGGGTGGGGGACCTGCGTTCGACGTGCCCAAGTCGCGTGCTCCAGACCAGTATTATGGAGACATTGAGAAAAATGACTAATAGGTACAGTGATGTTACAACTGGATCGCGAGGTACACAAGTCAAGGAGCGTGGTGGGAGTATTGGGTATTGGTGGTGTTCAATATTATGGAGGTTGAACTGTGATGTTTGGGCAGAGCTTGTTGACTTAGCAAACGCGGCAGCGCGGTTGGTTGATGGACGGCAACCAGAACCTCAGGACCGCCTCCCGTAGCACAGGGGTTAAGCCTCAAAACGGCAATATCTACACAAATCGTATTGACTTGAGCACGTACCTACCGACTAAATTGATCTCACATCATCTACTGCCATCACTATGATATGATCAGATAACCAAGGTCGGCACAAACTACTATTACTAATATGAAACTGAGGAGGAGTCCGCTGCTGCAATTGCAGAGGGCTGTCAATCTCGCACGACCATCTGTGTGCTGGAGCCCCTCCATCAGATTTGCAGCATCAACAAATAACCAACAGTATAGCCGGACTTCACGAACTTACGCTACAGTATCTGCCGCGAGTCTCTCATTTGGCCAGCCGGTACACGAAACTCACCCTCATCTTCTTAGAGCCGGAGAAGGTAGGGTTATGCTGTATTGGGACATGAGGCAATGCTAATATAGTATCCAGTAACTCCAGGAATAAGTGCTCAAGAATATGCGGATCGAAGGACGAAGCTTGCTGCAAGCTTGCCAAATAATGGTATCGCGATAATAGCCTCCTCCGACATAAAGTACAGGTCCGGCTCAGTATTCTACGAGTTCCATCAAAATTCCAACTTTTTCTACCTTACAGGGTTCAACGAACCGGATGCCGTCGCAGTAATTCAGAAGTTAGGATCAACTGAGGAATATATCTTTCATCTCTTTCTCCGTCCAAAAGACGAGAAGGCTGAACAATGGGATGGTGCTCGTTCAGGTGAACAAGCAGCCCTAGATGTATTCAATGCCGATGAGGTATTTAGCATCTCTAGGCTAGGAAATGTAAAGCAGCATTGCTAATATTTAAGCAGTCTGGGAGTATACATAATCTGCATGCATTACTGCCACCAGTAATAAGATCTGCTAGTGAGGTGTATACAGACGATGCTAGATCATCTAGCTATAGTTCGATATTCAAAAACCAAGACCAGTCACTAAACGCATTTCAAAATATGGTCAGAGATAGTAAAATCAAGCCTCTAAAACCGCTCATGAATGATCTAAGAATCATTAAGAGTGAAGCCGAGATTGCCAACATGCGAATGGCTGGCAAAATCTCCGGCCGAGCATTCACAAATGCCATGAGACGCCAATGGACAAAGGAGAAAGATCTCGGGGCATTCCTAGATTATGATTTCAAGATTGGGGGCTGTGAAGCCACGGCTTACTTCCCCGTCATAGCAGGTGGGAAGAACGCCTTGAGAATTCACTACGTAAGAAATGATGATATTCTTCAAAATGGGGAAGTCGTTCTCGTGGATGCCGGAGGAGAGTATGGTGGTTATATCACAGATATCACGAGAACTTGGCCCGTATCCGGGAAATTCTCCGATCCTCAACGGGATCTGTATGAGATGATTCTACGAGTGCAGAGAAGCAGCGTCTCGCTATGTAAGGAAAGCTCTAATATGACGCTGGATAACATCCATCAAGCAACTGAGAGTGGACTGAAAGATGGGCTGAAGCAGCTTGGATTTGACATGTCTGGAAATGCGTTGGAAACATTATTCCCCCATCACGTTGGACACTATGTTGGTTTGGATGTACATGACTGTCCGGGTTACTCCCGAGCGGTGCCGTTGAAGACTGGTCATGTTGTCACTGTTGAGCCAGGGATATATGTCCCAGACGATAATAGATGGCCTGAACATTTCAGAGGAATTGGAATCCGAATCGAAGATAGTGTTTGTGTGCAAGAAGATTCACCCCAGATCTTAACAACGGAAGCTGTGAAGGAGATTGTGGATATCGAGGCTCTTCGCGCATAAGACAATGGCTAGCGTACTGCAAAGTTACGTTACTGTATATTATGATAATAAATTTGTAAATATAAGCTCAGCTATAGGAAAGAAGTATTTTCAGAGGTTATCAACAGTGAAGCAATATATATGAATATGGTTTGACTTCTAAATCAGAGTTTCCAATACACTTTAGAAAGCCTAAGAAATTACGTATATTAGAGTGTCATATAAGTTAAATACTTAATATAAATGCCTCTCACAACTAAAAGCAAGCAGGTTCCACATGTTCGACAATTCTCTTGGCACCGACCTCAATTCTGTCACAGCCTTGTGTGTCCACCTCAATATTCCGTCCTCACATCACCCAACCAGACTCACCGATCACTAAATTATGACATCCTCACCTTCCGAATCCAATGCAATCCCAGATTCTGATCTCCCACCCGACTCCCTCCCTCTCACACTCGCCAGCTCACTAATTCTCACCCAACTCCCTCGCGATGCCGCCTCTGCTTTAGCATCCGCCGCCTCCTTCCCAACCCCAAAGGTCACCGTTCGGTTTGTGCCCGTTGGTAGCGCGCCAGGCTTACGTCAAAGCGTTTGTAAAATCAGCAGCGCGCAGAGGTTCGAGCAGGTGGTCACATATCTGAGAAGGACTTTGAGGCTGGGTGAGGCTGATAGTGCATTTCTATATGTGAATAGCAGCTTCGCACCAGCTTTGGATGAGGTTGTTGGGAATTTACATAGGGTGAGTCTACACCGCCGAGTTGTGTGGCTTGGGAAGGGAACGAAAGTCTGCGTCAATGTGCTAACTCAAGTACCAGTGTTTTAAGGACTCAAGGGATCAGCTAGTAGTTACTTATTCGATGACACCAGCGTTTGGATGAAGTGTTACTAAACGAAAGATAATATGGGAGACGGCTAGACGGATAATTTGATATTCAAAGGAGAGCCGCGAGGCACGCTGAATCGCTATATTATTCTAAAACTGCATTGGCACAACCATAACGCCATTCCTAGGAACCAAGGATATCAACCCATACCGACCGACTATTATTGGGAGCTTTCGTCTAAAATGCGCTCGAACTCAGCTAGTTCATCCTTTGAGATGGGATATGTGTGTTCTGGGGCTGGATATGCACGACTCTTGGTCTCGTCCCTATAAGCTTCAATTGCCTTCATGCTTTCACCCCAGACGTCTCCGTATTTCTTGACAAACTTGGGAATAAATCTACCGGGAGGAAAATTTCCCGTCATATCGATTTGAACAAGCACCTGGCCAGAGCAGCCGTTGCCAGCACCAATTCCAATTGTAGGGATAGATAACTTCTTTGTGATGAGTGCTGCAACTTCTGCTGGTACTGCCTCAATTACCATAGCAAACGCCCCAGCTTCTTGAACCGCAAGAGCATCTTCCAGCACTTTGAGAGCTGCTGCTGCAGTTTTTCCTTGTACACGGAACCCCCCAAGGGAGTTCTGGCGTTGTGGAGTAAGACCAACATGGCCGAGAACCGGAATGCCCGCAGACGTAATTTTTCGAATAGTAGGAGCCATTTCTGCACCTCCTTCTAGCTTCACACTTTGTACGCGGCCCTCTTTGATGAATCGGATGGCAGATTCCAAAGCTTGTTCGGGAGCGATCTCGTACGAGCCCATGGGCAGATCTCCAACCTAAAGTACGCTATAAGGGTCCTGTCATGGGAAAGGAGGTCAAGAGGTACTGACTGTGAAAGCGGACTTCGCAGCTCTAGACACAGAACGGCAGTGTAGCAACATCTCGTCGAGGATCACTTCGCTTGTATCATCCATACCTAGGGCGACCATAGCTAGGCTATCTCCCACTAAAACCATCTCCATTCCAGCGGCATCTGCGACATGACCACTGGGGAAATCGTGAGCAGTCATAACCGTTATGGGTTCGCCCTTCTTATAAAGTGTCCGCAAGGTATTGAGTGTGACTTTCTTTCGCAGGCTACCAGGAGAGGCTCCCATGGGAGAATGCGAGCTGTATCGGCTCTGACATTGGGACAGAAGAGGCCTCACAGCAAATGTAGCAATTCGTGTAGATTGAGAGACAATGGCACGCGACGCATTCATGGCGGAGAACGGCAGCGACATGGTAGCAATTCGTGGTTGTAATTGTTTTGATGACTAGAGAATTGCTGGCCTTTTGTATGCTTACTCCTGAAAGCCATGGCTGAGCTGAGATTTAGGAGTTTTTGAAGTCGTGAGAGGGGATACGCAGCAAATCTCATACTGGCTTGAACCGAGGAACATCGAGCAGGAGCCGTCTATCAACCCTCTAGTCCAAATGCAGTCTATCTATCACGTGCACCTTATCCCCCCTCTCCTCTCTCTGAGACATTTCCCATGCCATCACTTGAAGTTGTAGAAGCAATAGTAAGCTAATTATTATAGTTCAAAGGGCTTATTTATCTGTTGTGTCTCTATTGTATTCTCGGATTTGCAAGTTGTTGAATCCTGAGTCATGTCAGTTTGACACCTGACCTGTAACCTTGCGCTTAAGTGACCTAGCTAGCCACCCGTATGGTTAGAGAATGTGACTTGTGAATGCGGACATAACCGCTCACTTACTACTTCCTATTACTTCCTACCAAATCCCGTTCTTATACGATCCATACCCTCCTCCTATTCAACAAGTACAAAAACTTCCTAAAATAAGGTACAACCGAACACCTTATCCTCCTTTCCTAGGCCTCTCGTTCGAGCCCAAGAAGCAATTCCCGTTTCCGGCAGAGCACGATAAGAAGTCAGGCGATAACGCAAAACGTCATTGTAGGTTCCAACAACACACGAGCAGCGAACAAACGTGAGGACACTTGGAATATCCTGCCTACGACTTGAGCGCCCATCTGCGAACCCAATAGTGTGTGTGCAAAGCCCATAGGACCCAAGAAGGAGCATCAAGATGTCTAGCCCCCGCCGTCGCATCGAGACAGATGTAAGCCACCCCTCGGGTTTTGATTCGAGGAGATGAGTGTACTGACGAGATGTGTGTTTTCTTAGGTTATGAAGTGAGTTTGGCTTTATCTGTGAAGATTCGGGCTTTGCTAATATAACATTTAGGATGTATGCATATCCATTACTACAGATTTCGAGTTCCCATAGATGCTCACTAGGAACTATAGGCTCATGAGCGACTATGAAGTAACCCTCGTAAATGATAACAGTAAGTCGGCACATCCACTCAACTTTAACTCGACCTAAAACTAACTCATTTCTTCAGTGTGCGTTCCTCACTATCCAGAATCCCAACACGATTATGATCCTTACACTAAGCGAATAGGCAAGAATTCTACGTTCGCTTCAAGGGACCCGAAGAAAGTGAGTAAAATACAACCACTGCTAGGGAGACATTGATTCACAAGGGATAGCACCATTCCAAGGTGGGCTCTGGAAAGTACACGTCGAGCTCCCAGACCAGTACCCATACAAGTCTCCCAGTATCGGCTTCGTCAATCGCATCTTCCATCCAAACATAGACGAGTTGTGCGTTCTTCCCCCATACAAGCATCGACGACTAACCCTCGCTCTAGATCCGGCTCCGTTTGCCTAGACGTCATTAATCAGACTTGGTCACCTATGTTCGACATGATCAATATCTTTGAGGTATTCTTGCCACAGTTATTGAGATATCCTAACCCAACGGATCCTTTGAATGGAGAGGCTGCGGCGTTGTTGATGCGAGAGCCAAAGAGTTATGATGCGAAGGTCAAGGGTATGTCGTCTAGATATATCACAGACTTATGTTGTAGCTAAGTTAGTGTAGAATACGTCACGAAATACGCAAGTAAGGAAGCTGCGGACGAAGCCGGAGCAGAGTCTGACGACGACGATGATATGTCTTCAGTGGGCAGTTTTGGTGACGACGATGAAGACCAAGAACCTGCCGGGCAAATGGAGGAAGTCTGAGCATAGTACAAATGGAGTTCTTCACAGTTTCGTCGGGCATACATTGGGACGGAGTTTGTCGTCCGCTACGGATGACTTGCGGGAGTTCACAAGGGTTTTTAGGGAATTACTAAGTTTACACGGAGTATGGAATATCCGGAAATTCCACTTTTTACATGGTTCATAGCAGTGCGTTGCAAAATAGGCAATAAGAATAAGGAGCAATCTCAAAACATAAGTTTTCCATTTGATTTCTACCTTAATGAGGCAATTGTTGACTTCGAATGCGATCGGTAAGTCTTGGGGCTGCATCCGCGTGTGTATGGCGTAAATTACCCATCAGTTAAGCAACTAGTTCTATAATGAAAATTGCAAATCCTACTCCCCAAGCTTGATTTCCGCTGCTTTAATCAGCTGCATAGTCAATAATGAATGTTACTGCAGTTTGAATGTTGAACATAAGCTCCGTCTACATTGAATAGGTCGATTTTATCCGTCTCCCATTTAGGTATTTGTTCGACAATGCTGAAGGCATAGATTCCAACCTTGCTCTCTTGTGTAAAATCACTGGTGTGACTGCGCATTCTCTGTACTTTGTGGAATCTTCTGTATATATTGCGGTCTTGAGTTAGAGTCAGTAGTTGTGTACGGTACAAGTCATACATTAACAAGCCCTAACGAGCATTCTTCTCTCCGTGCTAACTATAGTACGATACCGAATGTAGTTCATATCTCTCTTGAAGCTAGAAGCACTGTAAATTGTTTTGAGAATAAAGCGAAGTTGTGTGTGGCAGGTTATATTCCATCTATGATGTAACCTCGTTGGTTAAATTGTGTTGATTTAAGCAATAACCTTAGTGCTATGTCCTGGTTGGCGTGGGTAATGCAAGGTTATTGCAGAATTGCTATAGTTACTGGCTCCAAAGATTTACTTTAGTGTGACTAGAAAAATGACATCAATTCACTCTATCGCAGAATGCCTCACGATGTTACAATAACATTTGAAGTGCAAGTGTCACACTTTCTCACAATCTCAGAGGCATTCGAATAAAAGCGTACAATACTCTGGCAAATACACCTCGTAGGGGTGCAAAAGCCATTGGAACTAGGCTAAATTGGAAGATCTTACATAACTTGATAAACTAAGGGAACTTTTGAAGAAATCCAATTCCAAAATATCTACAAATAAACTCATTAAGCTCTATTAGCTACACTTATAGGTGTACGGCTATTCCTTGTGCATTTTTTGATGCACCCATGCCATCCAATACTTGATGCTGAACCTGCTTCTTAGTAGTAGCATCCACCACAGTTATAGCCGGTGGTGTTGTGCCATTTCCAGGGCTCAAGGCATATATGAAGTTGCCGGCTGCCTTAAGATCAACTAATCCAGGGTCTCCATTTGCAGAGAGATCGATTTGTCCAACAATGCTCGCGTCAGTTGCAGACATCTCAACGATTTTATTTGTCCCGACATCTGTAACGAATGCAGTCTTTGTGGCAGGAGAAAAGGTAGCCCAGCAAGTGGCTTTTTGTCCGTCGATGGCGGCTTTGCCTTTGACTGTTGCTAAGTTGTTGCTTACGGATAGAACTGCGCCGCCAAACGACGCATCTGTTACAAAAATGTCGGTGGAGCCAGGTATGATTGTAGATCCAAAGAGAACTGCGGTACCGTCGGGAGAAGACCGCGAGCCTTCCTGAGAAACTGAGCCGCACACAGAAAAGCTTGCGAGAAAGCCTGTATTATTCTTGGTGGGATCACCTTTGACAGTAGTAAACAATGTTTTTTCATCGTCCGAGAAGAATGCTTGTGAAACCGTGTTCAATGGTCCAACGGGTGGTGTTGTTTGCCCCAAGTCGAAAGGACGGAGATTATCCATTGGTCCCATTCCCTTGTCTGAGAACGAACTGCAAGATACGCCAGCCTTAGCTCCGCTAGAGCCAACACAAACAACTTTGTTCTTCAATGATGCCGCAACGGTGTTTGGGAATTCTCCGTTGACCGCAACAGGTTTTCCGACCATGGTGAGTTTTGTCGAGTCGGTTCTATCGATTGCGAACATAGATGCTGTATTGGATCCAGCATTGACCGCAAAGAGAAACTAGGAAATATTAGAAATGAAAATAAAAGGATTTCTCGTGGAGGGGGAGGTAAACTTACATTTCCGGCAACAGTAAGTGCAGATTGGGATACCAAAGCGTCCGGCACAGCAGGTTGATTGTTAGCATCTACGGCAATGGAACCTGCACCTCCAGTTGCTGTACATGTTCCTTGCGATAGCAAACCAGATGCATCAATTGGAAGTGCGAGCACTTGGTTCTCCTTTTCGTTGCTTATGATGTATACTGCTTTGCCATTCTTTGGGGCCGCTGATGCTCCAGCTCCGCAAGAGCTTGGCCGTCCAGAGACACTCCCGATGAATGCTATGGACAAAAGCGGTAGAACTAAAGAAGCGTGCATTATGGCTATGAGCGGATTGCGAGAATATTGTTATATAGTTATTGAATTGGAATTAAGAAGGTAATGACTCGATCTTTCTACCAGAGAAGAGAGGTATAGAAGATTGAATGAATGAATAGTGAGTGACTGATGAAGCGATGTAGAGAACTTTGTGAAAGGTGGAATCATGTCTTCTTTATATGTGGATTTGGTCGATACATTGTGTGTGATGTTTTGGCCTATTACCTACCGCTTGCTTTGGTAACCTACTGAAACTTCTCAGGAGCGTGTTGACTTGACAATATTTCCTATTTGGGAGTCGTGTGGTGATGGTCAACTTGTTCCGCACAGGCCTAAATCATTGCACCCCATGTGAATTTGACCGTCGCAAATTCTCCGTTAGATGCAGGGGTTTCCACCAATAGTAGTCTCGGAACATATAGTGGAAACAATTAAGGGGAATGCGATCAATTTGGCGGGTGGGAAGCATGCACAGAATTAGACTACTAGTGCTGTCATCAGAATTTCCTAATTGAGTACATCCCAAACACCCGGCGCCGCCTACACGGCACTGCTCCAAAGGTGTGGAGACGCCAGCCAATCAGGTGGGTGGTATGTGTCGTGCCTCGTTACAGTAAGCTTGATCGCTTACCGTCCAAACTTCAGGGGTAACTATGGATTGAGTGAAACCCCACAACCGGCAATCTTGATTGTTCATCCCATCAATTGGACATAATCTGATCATAGGCCGGGACCATAGACAACACTTCTTCTTGGTGAGAAAGCTGCATAGTTCTACATCCTCCTGCAACCGTACTCCGTTGATGTCAAATAATTCGTTCCAATGAGCAGCAATATTTTCCGCATATTTAATCCTACAGGTCCGTTTGTGAATTGGCTGTGTGTGATTCGCAGCGCTGGCTGACAGTACGTGTTAAAGGGCCAAAGGAAGACCCTAAGGAGAAGCGACGTGGACAATTGCGGCGCGCTCAACAGTAAGAGCTGGTGTGTCTATTGCAATTGCCGGTCCAAGCTGACCGTACTGGCTCAGGGCACTCCGGGATCGCAGGGATCAATACACAAAATCTCTAGAAAAAGAACTGGGTCGAACTAGAGCTTCCGAAGCAAAGCTCGTTCTTCAGTTAGAGAGTCTTCGGGCTTCTGTCGAGTTACTATGTTCTAGGTTCGGTATAGAAGTCCCTGCAGAGTTACAGATGGAAGGACCTTACTGTACATCTGACCCCTTACATCAAGACAATCCTTTTTACTCTGGATCATCTTATGCCTCTCCGTCTACCGACGGTAGGGAAAATGAGAAGATACGGCAAACTACTTCATTATCACCGGGTAATTTCGATGGCAACTTCCAGCTCAACAATATATCAACGCCGCCATGGACTTCGCCAGACTCGACAGGTGGTCATTCCGGGTTGGTGAATGACTGGCCAGATTATAGTCAACAGCCCCGCGAAAAGCCATCTTCGATAACAAGAGATCATTCTATAGGGTATCCCCAAGCTCTCAAACACTCAAGTCGCTTACAAGATCTTGACCAAGTGAGCATTGGAATGGAATTTGTATTATCGTAAGGATTACCATCTATGTGTTGTATAGAATCACAATACTAACTAAACCAACTAAAGCCTCGAAGAACCATGCTTAGGTCACATTCACGGAGACCCAAACAAACCAAACGAACCTAATGGTCACGCACTTACTACTACAGCGCATTTGTTTTCCGTATGCTCACCTCCAACCACCTCGCCACCAAGAAGCGCTACACCTAAGACACCGCTATATACAGAAACCCCTAAAGCTACACTTGAGAAACTGTTAAGCTTGTCGCCAGAGGTAGTTACTGATGGGGACCTTACTCCAGTTCAAGCATGGAATCACATTCATAGCAGGCCATTTTTTGGAGGATTAGATCTAACAAGCTTAAGAAACCTAGCTGTGAAGTTGCGGGATTCCGTCAAATGCCATGGGTAAGCCCCCTTTTCGAATTCTTTTGTGATCGCAATGAACTAATGTTAAAGTAGATTTGGCGCAGTGGTGCAGCAGCAGGTATTAGAGCGTCTTGTGCTGGAAACGCTAATGTTTGGCCGAGAATTCTAGATGCTTCTTCCAATTTTATGGGTCTCTTGGAAAGCGAATTCCAGTGGAGCTGCTGAAGGATTATTCATGTAAAACGAAGCATCTGCTTTACAAGAAGAGTTTCATACTTGGTTTGGCAGAGGTAGTGAGCGCAACTCATAGTTGGGGAAAATCATTCATCAAGCGCATTATTGCGTACCACCATGACTGAATAGTTTCACCTCCCTTCTGGTGAACATCAAGTTGTTAGGTATAGTCACAACATATCAGAGAGCAAAGGGATTGTAGACAGCTTACGTTGTTTGTTTTGATAAAGATGGCGTATTTTCAACGACCTCTAATCACTTACTTATCTTCTTTTTTATTTCATCAATAGCAAGGCCTTTGCAGGATGGTCAAGGATATCTCTGACACTCAAGCATTGCATAGCATAGCGCAGTAAATTCAAACATGGCTTTATCAGACGTTCTTAATTGTCAATTATGAGTCCAATGGATTCGTATGGTTTAGCACAACTATTGATTTTCTGAATAATCACTTCACTTTGAAAGACTAAATGAAGGGCTTACCAGAAGTAAGCGGTTCTGAGATAAGTCACGGTATGTACCCAGTGATTTGATTGACTTCTTTCGTGATAGCCGTATTTTCTGAACATTCTTTTAGGCACTTTCATACTGTAGTGGACATTCATCTAAGGTCTTCGTCCAGAGGATCAGAGTTCCGCGACACTTTAGGTGTTATGGTGCTCGTATATGGCTTAAAATTTGTGTTGGCGACTTCGTCTTTGGGAAACCGCGTGCTGTGTGCCTTACTTGTACTCTAAGAAAGCACTTGACGTCATGTCCCAAGCGTGGAGTTCGACATTCCAACCCACTATATGTCTCTCAAACATGACTACCGCATTTTGCCGTTTGAGCCTGTCTTCTTTGAAGGTTTCTCGAGCACTTTTCCCATAGACAAAAAGTCAGTCCGACTGTTAGTATCACTAGACAGAGTATCCCAAGAACAACAAGCATCGCTACCACGGCAAGTGCTGGATCCCACTCCTGCCTTGGGTATTTGTGGAACTGCGCTATCATCGTGTAGTTACCAGTTTGATGTGCAATTTCGGTAGTCCTTGACTTTTTGACTTGAAGCTTGTGGTTAAAAACCCTAGGTTATAGGATAAAAGAGAAAGCTCTCGATTGAAGAAGGCTGTGAGAGGAGTGTATTTTCTGAAGATCTTGTTGACAGAAACAATGTTATCAATATCGCTTGGCATGCCAAGGAAATCCGACACACGCTAAAGCTAGCGCGAAGGGATGGTGTGAGTAAGTTAAAGGATTCCCAGCGTTGCCAAGATGTCTATCAGTGGTGTGGCCCAAGACGATATCATTGTATCTGGCAAATGCTGCTCATCTTGACTTCACTGCTCCACTATGAAACTACTTCTAGGCTGTTCACGTTTGGATTATTCCAGCTTCGAGAAACAACAAAACAAGTCTTAGTAGGCCAAATTGCAGTATGTGTCTCAATTTAGCGTGTTCTGGTTTACGTTAGGTGTTTTTGTGGCACGCCTTCTTAAAAGAAATAAGTGCAATGGGCTCTTCTTAAATCACGAGACTCCATATAGTAGTATAAACTTAAACTTGGGATGTTGATGCTTATGCAACTTGGATGTAACTCCAGCCTCTATTTATCCAGATTTCCTACTATTTCATCTGGTACATTGTTCTCAACAGAGCAGCTCTGGAGTGAATTAGGCGAGGTCAAAAAGGGGCAAGAAAGTGGGGCCTAAGGTCACATATTCCAGTCAGTCTCATAAGCCACTGAGCTATGGAATGGAACAAACTGCATTGTCCCTAAATCTTATCTTTTGTTTCTATAAGTCTATGCTATTTAAGTTTATAAGTTGTGAATGAGTTTGGATAATCCAGCAATGCTCATTGGAAAGCTCTCTTTCCAACCTTACTCTCTGAACCTTTACTTGTGCCATTGTCCTCTGGTGAGGTCAGAGTGCTGGATTATACATCTCAATTACGATCGAGGAAACTCATACGCATTCTTCGTGACCAAAATGGAAGCTGTAGGTCTCTCGCTGGTAGCCATATAAAGCTCTTTACACAAAATTTATGCAATTCCCAATCTAGGTTACCTTAGCTGGTTCTCCATGAAGTCGGTGCTATCTGAGTCATCGCGGGGGGAAGGCTGGATTCTATCCCAGTCACCGATAACTTCCTGCACCGCACCGCAGCGCGGGAGATAGTCCTTGCCAAATCGTCGGTGGCTGGATGGAAAGATTCAAAGAATTGGTCATCAGTATATCTATCTGTGGCAACTAGACTCAGATTAGGGCCCTATATCTTCTCAGAAACTTTAACGGAGACGGGATAATCCAAGTGCTGTTGCATTTTGGTTATGGTAGAGTATCTTCGAAGATTATATCCACTGAACAGGTGATGTTCTCTGAAACCTCTACTGCAGATGGGTTCACATTTGTAAAGTTTGGAAGGCCACCTAGCTATTCATGAATTGGATGAAACCTGGGGTATTGTATAAGTATGAGCTTACCTCGATTGTTGTCCAGGATGGAAGTGGGCTGGGACCACTGGACTTTGTGCAAAATACTCACAGATTCTCACTTATACAGCACACAACCACTTTCCTACATACGCGCGGCGGCTACACGGCGACCAAGGATCAGTTTTACGTTCCCATAAATTCAACCATAGCACATGTTTCATCAAGCATATGGCGTCCTCGATCGTCGTGGTATTGGGTAACCGCATTATGATGAGTGCGTGCCGATTCCGGACCATTCTGATGTGGGATGCAGAAGCGCCTAAAGACCCCCATCCAATGTTATATGCAGAAGGTAGCCTATTCCCCTTGCTATATACCAAAGTTATTTGCTTAAGTTAGTAAGAAAGTAACAACAAGACGCAAGTTCTGCATCCTCCTTATTAATAGGTCGGAACATCTTCCCACCCAGCCTCCTGCATAAACGTCTCCCTTGAGCTCACGTCGAATCATCAAGTTGAGTACCACTGGACATGAGATTCTCCCAGCCTCCAAATTGAATGTTCATCCACTGAATTCATCCTGTTTACTTGATATTACACATAATTGGTAGGTTCTAGCAACCGACGAGATGATTTCGGTATGAATGGGATTCATCTAAACTGCACCTAAGAGCTTTGGCAGTGGAGGTTATGATTTTAGTAGCCGAGTACTTCTGGAAGAAGCTTCGGATTGATTGAATGGAAATGTATAAATATGAGGACATGTCCTGGCATTCGGGCTGGGTTTCACCAGAGCGAAGAACGTAGTTGATTCTACAAATCCTTCTATTCCATTAGCTAGTTTCGGCAAACACGTTGTTACGCACATTTCAGCTTGCTTTTTGAAGCCTATTCAGTATCGAGAAGCCCTTAAAAATGGAAAAGGCACCGAATGACGCAATAAATGCAAGTACACCCCCAGCCTTGCAAAGAAATATTTGTCTCGTCATGCTTTCTCTCTTCCATTCTCAGCCCTAAATCTTCTTCAAGCGTGAGGCAACTCACAAGGAAGCCGAGGACGCTTTCTCCCATGAGATTTCAGGTGAACGGCTTGCTCACGATACCACCGTAACTTGCAAGGTGACCAAGTGGCACGAAGGTCCCTACCCTGAAATGTTACAGCGATGGCTCAACGAATCTGCACGCCAAGAGCAAAACAACGTTGTAGATGACGAGGTCAAACTATTAAATGGTAAGTAGAGAGTCTCACTCTTCTCGGGAGGGGCGGAAGCTAGTGGTACATGAATACTGATGGATTTAAGGCAAATTTTAAGGCGATTGATTGAGGGAGGTGTGAAGATGCAGGGGAAGCGATTTCATTGGATCCGGGGATAGGCTGCCATTTGGTTCGCTTACTTGTAGAATAGGGATTATTAGAATTATTACACTTTTATCATTTTACATTATTATGCAGTCTAAGCCTTAAATGCTATAAAGAAGGTTATAAGGAATTTATTATAAGCATAGTAAGACTAAAAAGGGTATATTGAACTTTTTATGTAATTACTAAAAGAATTGAATATCATGTAACTAAGTTAAGCCTAGTGAGGTAAGTATTGGTCCTGGACGCGATGTTCTATTCTTCTTGAATAATATTAATTTTAGTGTTAAACCAGCTTCAATAGCTAGGGCTCAACCTAAGAAGGATATCTGATTTGGCGGGGTTTTTGTTTCACAGTGGTCTTTGGGTTGCTGATCTATGGTCATAAGAGGCTGTAATTCATTTGTACATCCCGAGGGATGGTTTTCTCCGCCTCATACTTTTACATTCGTATAAAAGGTACTTTACGAACATGAGAGCTTTAGCTAAAGGTTAATTTGAGAATTCGTGGTAATATCCTTATTCGATTACCAGCTGAACAGATTGTGATAGCTTGCTACAATCAAGTAGATTGATTGGTACATATTCTGACATTTCAGCTCGCAATTACCAGGTTTGAAAACAAGATTTTACGAATGGGTATTCGGTTGAGATTTGAAGTTCTCAAAAGATTTTGTATTTCTGGTTTGAATCTCTTCTTGAACGTTAACGACTTTTGTATTCATTAACAAGGTGTAGAGTTTGAATTTCTCCTAGGTCCTATCGCTAATTAAACAATTTCTAGGGACTTATTAGGACACAAGTTAGTTGGTGCTGGGACTTCAGATTTATTGTGTCAGGTGAGCAAGGTGCTTAGTCAGAAGGCTTTCAAAGTTTTAAACAACACACGATAAACTCCTTTGCAAAATCTCCTCACCTAGATTTTCCGCCAAAAACAAATTTTGTTTATCTAGCACAATAAATACATGTGATATAGTTTGGTCCTTTGCAAGACAACTTGATCTCTCGCAAGACGGCCTGCTAAATTCAGACCGTTTATCTACCAGCCTGGCTATTAGTAGTAACTAGTAGGTCAGATCTTTCAATAAGAAAACAAGTTTTGATCTTGCTTATTATAGAAACAATGCTGTTATGTTCAGGTATCAAGAATTTTGTCTCCTGTTAGTAGCATACTTGAGAATAGTATGTAAACACAACAACTGTCAAGGACCTAGACTCACGATGCGAAAAAGGAGAGGTTCCTTAGAGTAAACGTGTGATAAGGTTCTTGGTTTGGTAAAGTCTAGGGAAGGAAGCTCTCCGTACGGGAGAGGTCTAAGTATACTAGCTAATGAGGGTGTGTGCCTCAGGCCACAACAACAACATATCATATCTAGATGGCAAATTATTTATTCCTAATGGCAATTTTCCTCGCTTATATACAATTTTAGAGTTTATAGATGAAGATCTTGGTACGCTGTCAAGAGAATTTTGGGAGGGTGCTTTAAAGCACCTTATACAATTCATGGGTGAGGTCGAAAACTTTTATGGAGTAGTTGCCAGCAGGTTACTTTAGCACATTATGTATCTGATCAGGGGACCTATTAGGTAATAATAAAAGTTTGAAATAGCGGTAAAGGCACATTGCAAAATGGACATACCTTTTTTTTCATGGGAGAAGGTGGAGAAGTGAAGGCAGAGTAGTAAATAGCATCCGAGTGCTTGATATCTCAAAATAGCATTTCCCTTATTTCGTAATTTTTCTAATGCTAGATTCAGATTAAGTATAGCTCCTTCATCAGGATTTTTTGAAGTTCGCATAGTTACACATCTTGTAGCACATACAGTCTGCTTTACTTCTTCCTTCCATACAACACTCACTGTAATTACGTTGCTAATAAATGGACCCAGTATTAAACTAATAGCATCAGATGTTGCTCCACGTAAAGACATCTCCAGTCCAGGAACACATGGCACACCATCTGACAAATTAATACATTGAATCCCATCCGAAGTCTCCACGTGTACCACCAATAAACGCATAGCGATGAACCCAACTTTACTAGACAAGATGTCAAAACTCATGAGGTATGCCACCCAGCCTAGAAAATTGTACTGGAAAGCCGTAGTTATTGCGGCTTTGTCGTGTACTTTTCTGACTGCGCTGCACTTGGCAGGTGGAAATTTCAGTATAATACCCCTCGGCGCTTTGTTGGGCCGGTTATGTTGCTTCTCTCCGAATGCTTTGCGAATTCTTTCAAAGTAATTATTTAACGTGAAAGTACTACTTGAAGATACTAGATTTATTAAGAAATTTAACATATCTAGGAGCTATATTCGACGTCACCACATTGCATTTATCCTTCTAGCCGCCGCAACCTGCAGTCCTCTGTCACACCAGCCTAGCAAGTCGCTATTGTTAAAATATCTTATTCTTGAGGACAACCATTCACACTGCCTTCAACTCAAGATTTCTTTACTCAGTATCACCCTATCGAACTGGAGAGCAGCCTCAAGAGGCTAACCTCTTATCATCTTCGCCTAGGTGAACTAATCTAAAAATCTCGACTTCTTGATTGATCGATTCTCTCCCCGCTTCAAGGCTGCGGCGAAGTCCTTACGCCACACAATACCATAATCTCTACAAACAGCCGCGATATCAAAATTATTTGATCCAGCATAGAACTGCTTGATAAGCAAGAGACCATCCGATTCATCAAAGATGGGGTGATTGGTCGACATATCTCCCGAGGTGTAACAGGTTGTGGCTGCAGTGATTTCATGGTCTCTAATAGATATACAGAACTGATAAAATCCGCTTGCAGATTGCTCGGCTATCACAGCCGGCTGGCGTGCTCCGTAGGTGTTTGTTGGGGCACCTCCTTCGATCTTGGCGATTCTGGCAGTCACGTAGCTGTTGAAGAATTATGATTAGCAGGTTGCTTGACGGAATCAAAATTGGAGACTACTCTCAAGGTCAGAAGCCTCAAGATGGTTTATCTTCTCAATACACTCAAACAGCATGTCATGTTGTAATGAATAGACCTACTAGGTGGCAATGCCAACTGGGATAGCAAGAAAGATGTTCCAATGATTCCATCCAGAATTGCCGTTGCATGCCGATAATCATTGGCAGTGAAGTAGTTCTTGACAGAGACAGCGGCATTGCTGCACCAGTTTGTCAAACCTCCCCATCCTTGGACTGCATAGTACGCAACATAGTCTTGGAGCAACCCAGCGCACTGGGCGAGATATAAACAGAAGCCTTGTCGCTCCATGAGCTCTCGTGATTGAATGTCCTTTGTTCCCTACCCAGTGGTAGCTAGGGATGAACTCCTGCACAGTAGGTTCGACAATTCTATCGCCATTGTAGCCTGGTACGGTGATCTCGTCCCAATTGGTTGGCGGGATGAAGTCTGAGGCCTAGAATTTGGAGTTGCCGGAGCTTAGTGATGGACCTATTGCTGGAGCCGACTCAGAGCGTTTGATGCGAAGAGCGTTCGTGATGGGAAGGCATAGCAGGAAGGCGGTAACGGTTGATGCAATCTTCATGTTCTTGGGTGGGTGGTTTTACGATTTGGAGTAATGTTATGATGAAAATAGAAGTCTGTCTCATAGGACGATGCATCAAAATGCTGAGAGAACTGGTAAAGGGAGGCAATATATATAGTGTAGTAAGTTGCGTTATCGTTCATCCGCATGCTGGCAAGGTATACACTGAGTCTGCAAGTGCATCGCATTAAGAAGAGGCTAACTCATTACCAGACTGCCAGTTGTAGTAGATAATCGCCTGCAGATATCAACTTGCTAATTTGACAACGTGAAGATGTAGCATGTACAGCGGGGTGCAAAAGTTTGAATCCCCTCTCAATAGTAATTTATTACTCGTCAAGTGTATCTGATCAAAAATACTTGGCTCTGTTGGATTATTATTAACCGTTACATGAATGTTACCTGAGTGTGTTCCTGGCACAGGACCAAGCACGTTCATGAATTCCTCTTCTCGACTACTCCGACTTGGTATTGTTGGCGGGCGCATATGAACGGCTCGTGATACGCCGGCCGGGGAGTTTTTATTGGCGGGCCAGGGTTGTATTACTAGTATGTGAATTCCAAAAGTCACAGAAGTATATGCTCTGGTATTCTTTGACTACTCTTTCAGCTGCGGACAAGATTACTCTTCTGCATAGGTTCCTTTCTCTGGCTCCTGATTCTATTATCTTGCAAATAGTACCCGCCTGCTAAGATCGAAGTAGAGGAATCGTGAACCCACCAGCTTGTATCAAGGGATAGGAATCTGATAGACAGATAATCAGTAAGTTGGTACCTGAACGTACACCCAATTACTGCTATGTGGCAGGTATCGCTTTACAGTACCGTTCTTTAAGATCAGACACCCCTGGCCCGCGTAAGTTAATACCCCCGGCCGGCATATCACGAGCCATATAAACCTTCATTCTCGCTTTATTCCCAATATATACTTCTTATGTAGCCGAATTAATGTTCTAAATGCTCGGCAATGCTGCTTCTACAAATTCCCTGGATTTTGTATGGAGGTGTTTATGAGGAGCAAGTATGTTGATGAGAAAGAGCATATTGGACTGTCGGAGTATGAGGTTAAGCTGGAGTATAATTTTTCCTTGAGTTAAGAGATATAGGGTTTTCTATTCAAAATCTATCATCGCGAATATATTGCTTCCGTGGTGTTTTTGGTGTTGGTATTGTATAAGATGCTGATTCTATAGTGGTTCGGTTGAAAACATTAGGAAAAGCAGCGTTCTTTGCATTAAATGATCATTGGCTATAAGGACGTAAATACTGGATCCTTCTAGTTTAGTGCACGGACGGAGAACATACATTATTTACGGCCTGTACGAAGTACTTAATGACTGGATGCGCTACTGCAAGCTGTTATTTATCAATCATCTGCAATCCTTTTGTGATGCACTTGCACTGCCTCTTCTGTTGAATTCTTTCAACCTCATACTCGGTGAGCTTTCAGGGTCTTCATAGCCTCGTGTCCGAGTCTTATCACTTGTGTGACGACCCTCACTCCAAGCACCACAGTAGACCCTCTTCGCTGTGAGTGATCTCAGAACCCAGTTGCTCAGTCCTCGATGTTAACGAGGCAAAAGTAACATCGAAATCGCTCTCACTCTCTTCAACTAGCTGCGTTCCATTACTTTTGATTACCTTTCGGAAGACCATCCCTGAGATATGTATACGCCATCCCTATACTTCGATCGGTCACTTTGGTGGTACTACTATCCAGGCACCGCGGTTCCACTCCCATCGCTCATCTGGTGGATGTTCACAATAATTCTAGGCCATCGTAACTGGGTCACGTGGTTGGTGTCTTGGTTCGTCATGTCATTCACCTTAACCTACCGCGCGAGCCTTCGTGCAAAGTTAGTATCAACACCCGCAGGAATCAAGCGTTTAGAAGCAAATGTAGAGAGACATTTCCCAGATATGAAAACGAGGCTAGAGTGGCATAGGAAGGCGGCGGATGACTTGCAGAGAAAGATTGATGCCGATTCTCACCAAGCAGGATCTGGCATTGAAAAGGTGGATGTGGTAATCATATGAAAGTGAATCTACCTCCCCTCCCTTTGAAAAAGGTGGGAGACTAAATGCTGCAGAGTCCGAGATTCTATCTTACACAGTCTTCACTGGAATCACCAAGCTGCGGCTAAGACCAGCGACTACGCATCATTACTACGAGAAGAGCAGGGGGAAATGTCAAATTCTTGAACAAATTAAGTAGTTTACTATGCGTTGAACATTGTGCGAGACCCATGGTGCTAGACATAGAATGTGTGGAACGTCGCCCTCGCCCTAAGCGCTGTTGAGGCAAGCAACTGAGCAAAGCCGACAAACAGAAGTCCGCTATTACATAGCTTTATTCATGATGGATAGAATCGGCGGCCGGCACAAAGCTTGGCCATAACGTATTTTTGTTTCTGAAGAAGATACTTGTCACTTGTGATACTCTCAAACTGATATATCTATGTTTCTACTGATCTGTGTATCAATTGTGGTTTCCGTGCTGACATGGCAAAATACCGAATTGAGCACTAATGTATATAACATTTCGCCAAAGGTCTATACAGTGGTGCGTTGATGTGATTGGTGACGATACATACATAGCAGCGAATAATTTCTGTCACACAAGATTGTTCATCATACAACATCTGAAATAAGTATGAACATATCAAACTAAAGTTCAACAAAATCTTTGTCGAGTTTTAAGACTATTTCCCTATCGCAGTTAGTTTTTAATATTGCTACAAGGTCGCAGTGTAATTACTGCCAATAATCTTTCGTTTACCATCAATATAGCAACAACTCCTGGTGCTGCACAACAGTGTTCAATTTTCGCAGCCCCTGTTCTCATCAAGAGACGTTATATCTGCAGCCTATATGACATGAAACTTCAGAGACGTTGACCCTCGATGAACAAAATAGAAGTGCATGATCATTCATAGCAATATAGGTTTCGGCTCTATGATTGTACCCTTTGGTAACGACGATGCATGTAAGCACTCCCATTGACCAGAGTTGTAAGATCTAGCAACGACCGATATTCTGACAGGGGGGATTTATTGTATTGTCAGAATCGGCCCCCAAGGCAGGACGATGTACAATCGGTCATTCGATATTGGCCGCTTTAATGCTTTGGCAGTTGGTTTTACGAACCGCGCTAGCCTCGTGGTACATAAGCCCCTCTTCTTACCACAAATTCCATTTCTCACCCCGTTGACATAATTCAAGACTCTTGCAAGTGATTTCCATCTCATTTCATCTTATCAGGTGTTGATAAATAGAACCGAGAAGTAACGTCAAACGTAAATATGGAGCCCGGTCGTCGTAGGAAACGGAATTCTACCAATGCTGAAGCTCAAGATCCAGAGACAGGGGCGGTATCCGGCGAGCCTGCAAATGATCCCTTTGCAATATTAGAAGCACCCGATAGCTTGCAGGCCGGTGGGCAAAACCGTGAGATCCACATGTATGAGAGTCGTTTCAATAGCCGGGGCGAGAAGATGCTTCTCAAGAGCGGTAGCAGATCAGTCCTCCGTGGAGCAAAAGAGGTCAGCGTCGACGCTGCGCTTGTCCTGACGAGGTACTACTCGCCGCAAAGCAATCTCACTTCAACACAGTTAGAAATTAGATCCCCGTACATCAAAGATGCTATGAAGGCAGTAATAAGGTTCTATCCTAGTGTAAATATCAACTCGGATGGCCCGATCTACATCAACAACAGCCCTTGGCCTCTTTTCCACTACCGTCACGAAATCCACAGATATGCGATGAAGCTTCGTGACGAAAAGGCAAAGGAGCATGTCCTTTTCGCCCTGCAGTACCTGAAGAAGGTTCTTGGTCGAGAGATTATCACTTATGAAAATTCAATATTCAATAGAGACATTGCGCCGGGCCTCGAGTTCAACGATCTTTGGATGGCTTACAGACCTGGATGTTTGGTTTATATGAAAACCCCAGCTGGCATTGATCACATCTGTCGCTTTCGGCAGATGTTCAGGGTTCGACCTAAAGATGCCCCCGTCTACTGGCAGATTGATACTGTAGCACTGACATGGAATGGAACAGAGCTCCGGTATATCTTCAAAAGATATGCAATTTTCATGTATGAAGGTTATAAGCCCTTTACTAGTTTATTTTGCTACCCATTAAGATATCATCCCGAGGAGCAGTCAATCAGAGAGAAGTTACGAGAAAGAGGTGAGAAATACGCGTCTTTTTCTGGCATACACCATTGTATGTACGACGGAGTCGCGCGGAGCCCCGAAGGAATACATCCGGGAGCTGCATCGCACCCTCAAACGGTAAGTTGAAACAATCTTCTATCTGACCGCACTCGCTAATCTCGGGAGCAGGTTCGGGGTAAAGTTATGGTTGACTGCCAAGATTACAAAGACAACGTCAGGGAGGAAAGCCCTGAATATGTTCCTGACACCAAGAAAATCAACTCGGAACTGGGAGAGCACCTCCAGATTTCTCATGTCGATCTCCTCATATGTGAGGGCTCGATACCAGCTTTCATTTTGGCGACCAAAAGATGGGTATTTTGCGACGTTACAAAGTTGAGCCCGGTGGAGTACAACCAGGAAGCATTTTCAAATCTTATTTTGCCCCCAGAAACCAAAACCATGCTGGCTGCGTTAGTCAGTCCTCAGGATGGTCAGGAATCCCAGTTTGACGACTTGATTGTGGGCAAGGGCAAAGGACTCGTAATCCTGCTGCACGGATTGCCAGGCGTGGGAAAAACATTTACAGCGGGTGAGCTTCTGTCAAGCGTGACACCTTAGGGCAAACTTACATTTTGATCAGAAAGCATCGCGGAATATTCAAAACGCCCTCTTTATACAATCGAAGAGGCTGATTTCAGCTATAAGTTCGACTCGGATTCCAAGGAGGAACTAGAGACCGCGCTCGCCCGAGCGTTCAAATGGAACGCGATCGTGCTACTTGACGAGGCAGACGTCTTCATGCAAGAAAGAGATGATTATTCGACGTCCAGGAACGAGCAGATTGCAGGTGAGTAACGGATGGTGAAGAGCGGAAACCCCATATTGACGAGCCTGCAGTGCTGCTGCGCGTCCTCGAGTATTTCGAAGGCATCATGTTCCTCACCACCAACCGCGTCCAAACCATCGACCCTGCTTTCAAATCTCGCATACACCTGTCGCTCGCATATTCGCCACTGTCGGCCGAATCGCGGGCGGAGCTATGGGAGATATTCATCATCAAAGGCACAGAGCAGCACGGACGCCCTGGATGACTGAACGCCGAGTTCCTCGAGGATGTATCGAGGGAAGAAGTGAACGGGCGTGAGATAAAGAATGTAGTTCGTTTGGCCCATGCGTTGGCGTGCCATGATGAGCGACCTATGGAAGCAGATGATTTACTGAAGGGTTTGAAGTCGCTCAAGGTCTTCAACGAAGATTTCAGCGACGCGGTCGTGAAGAAAACGCAAGATTATGACCATCCCTGTGACTGTGAAGAAGGCAGCACGGATACGGGGCGGGAGCAAGGACGCAGGTGGTGGAAGTTTTGGCCATTGAACGTGTGGTGGCACAGGACAGGATGAGTAAGGGTATCGCCTCTATTTAATCAGCGAAACTAGACAATGCCGCGGTAGATTTCGACAACTGTTGTAGTTCGTTGCTATGGGCTAATGCCTTTAGTCCCTTGTCTGCTAATCTTCGTTCAGTCGAGAGAAGCAACACCCTACTTCACTACAGTACGGTCCAAACACGTGACCTAGCCCCTTTTACACCTCGCTTAGAATAGGATTTTCTTTTTCCCCCATCCTGGATTCGGGATGAGCACTAATGTTCCTCTTATAAAATATGTAACATATTGCCGCCATCTATCAGAAGCCGTATATATGACTGACCGAGAAACCCCAAATTTCCAAATCTTGTTGGCTCGTCATCATCGCAAGTATGCTAGCTAGCTCTCTTGTAATTTTGGCACAGCAATAGTCCTAAATACCAGCGATGGTTTCTTTTCCAAGAACAATTACGGCCGACTGATTCATTCGGCAAATGATTGAGAACATCTCGCCTTGATATCATTTTACAAACGGTAGGATCACATGTGACAGATATACGTTATGGAAGGCCTCCTTTCTGACAGCTCAGACACGGTAAGATACACGCGAGACTGTCTGTGTAACAACGATACCAAGCTTGTTTTCTTTTTTCTCGGTTGTTCTAGGTCTGAGAATACGAATGTATTCCTTGTCGCTGCTTGCCTGCGTCAAATATTACCGATAATATTGTCCCTGCGCCGGCCATCTAGATTGGGTTTACACATCAATACGACGACATCTCGGCCTCACGTCAATATGGCAGGTGGTCACATAACAAGCAACAACGCATTATCGTCTCTTTATGTTCATCTCCCACACCGGGCAGACCCGCGCCCAGCAGACCAGCGGCTACCGAATGGCAGCGATGCTGTTTGTCACGAATTAGGTAACACGGTGCTCTTCTGTCGTCTCGTTAGACTTTTCAGCGTCCGGGGACATGGCGGGGCAGGCGGCTTTGCTTTTCCGACGACCAAAACGTGCCCGACAGCTGCTTTCCACGGCTCCACCCCACGTGAAGGACTAGGGGGGATGAGTTGAACTGAATTGAATTGACTTTTGCTTGACGGTCTCGGCGCAGAAAAATGATGAATCGAATTTGGGAACGTGGAAAGGGAATATTATGGTTGGGAGAGTGTCGGTCACTCGTCAATAGGCCGTAGTCAGTAGGTATCAAGAAGGGGCTGAGATTGGTCGATGTTTCCGACGAATCCATGGCTTGGGGGGGATTGGTTCCAGAGCGTAAACATCTATCTGCGTGGATTAACCGATGGCTTGGGTTCTCTTTGGGAGAATCATATTCTTATTCGAGAATCAATCGCGGTTTCCCGATCATGCAGTAGTATGCGAGGATCAGTGGCTTGGATGTTTTCTTCCGATCATATATATATTCTTGTTCGTGAATAGCGAAGTCGATTGGATGAAGATACCAGTTGACAGTTGACATATCTAGATAGATAGGGCGAACGGATCAACTGGCATGCAGCTTCAATAGACAGATGCATGTCGGTGGTTGCATGTCTGGTCGAGGCTCGTCCAGATGGATTGATGTATCAATGATATATTCGATGATATATATATATGATATACGATGTGCTCATTCCGGGCTCATCTTCCCCGCAAGCACGCGAAAGTTCCCGATCGCTGTGAGTCGGCACCGGGTGTCGGGTAGGAAGTACTTCGCGAGACGAGGCAGAAACATACGACTCCGGGTGTGTTGATGTGTTGAAGGGGGCGCAGCGCATGCACGGATGGTGGAAAGCGGAAGCTGGAGGATGGGCGATGGATGATGGATGATTGTGGGGAGTTGGTGGTTTCGGGACGGTTTGGGAGCTGGGGTTTGCGGGCTTGGGAGGTTAGGGTTGGGGTTGGGGGTTGGGGGTTGGTGGAGGATGGAGGAGGGGGAGTGTTTAGAGTGGTTAGAGTTGTCCAGTACAGTATATATTATATAGCATAGTATAGTATTGTATCGTATATTACAGGACTGGAAAGGTACTGTACAAACTGTAGTAGTATTGTAATAATAGTATTGTATTGTAGTAGTACAGTAACTGTAAATCCTTAAGCCGAGCCCTGATCTTCTGACGGGTGATGGGTGATGATTACCCCGCCACGCCAGCTGAGCCAGTGTCAGCTTGTCCATCGGTCAGCAAGACATAACAGCACTATAGTAACTACAGTGCAGTAACAGTATAGGATACTACTACTGCAGTACAGTAGATTAGAGTACAGTGTAGGTAGGATACTATGGTACATTCCAGTACAGCCTGCGGTGACATCCCAATCTAATCTACGATGTTGTGTATGGTGCTACGACAGTACAGTCCAGTCTCCTCTAAATAACCGTGCAGCTCTCGGTCTCTCCTCCGCAGCGTTACGCAGCTACGCGTAGTGTGCGTTCGTTCGGGGTAAACTCCAGCAGCCATGTATCTGCCCTGCGCGTACCTATGAAGCTATCCCCATCACGCGTACACCTGCCCGGGGGAAGGGTTGATGGAGATGTATCTGCAGGTTGGCGGCAGGATATAGGTGAAGGAGGATGTTTGATCGCAAGTAAGGTGCCTCCACCCATCGCCAATACTTGTGTTTCCCCAGTTTCACGCTCCCCAGATGGATTCGTGGTGTTCGCTGTACAAGTATAAGAGCAAATCACCAACTCCCAACACGACGACCACGACCATCACCACCACGACCAACCAACCTTTACTGTGTGAGATATTAATAATAATATGCGCCGCACTCGTCCCTGTTGCATCACACCCCTTTTCCCCAGTCTCTTGTCCTTCCCCGTCCCCATTCATTCTCCCCCGGTCGTTTGCCCAGCGTTGCCTGCCTCCCACCACCACCACCACCCCCCCAAGCTCGCCCGCAATGAGACCAGCGCCGACCACTTTTGCCATCATCTTCGTCTGATTGCATGCAAGATTTGACCAACGTTGTCCTCGTCGTCCCCCCATCCCTCCCAAAAAAAAACGAGAATAAGCCGGATCTCTGCGACGGGCGTTTGCGGGCGCTCTTCCCTGTGTTGTTCGCAGCCTTCGGGTGCGTAAGATGATGCTGGCGAATCGGCGGCCCGCATTCTCGACTATCGTGAGCCTGCTCCACCGCAACCTCCAGATTCCTCGGACTAGATCCAACTCTCTATTCACTCTTAGCCGAACTATCGTGAACCCAAAATCCATAAAGATGACCGCCGCCCCGGATCCTGTCAACCGTACCTCTTCTCCATATCCAGATCCGCGCCAGCTTGGTCCTAAGTCACAGCAACTGCAACTCGCAAACGGATCCTCCAACTATCACTCTACCAGTCTACGCAACAGTACGTCGTCGTGATCTCCCCCCTTCTCGCCCTCGTACGAATCCGTAGCTAACCCGTCTGCTAGTGTCGGCCATCAACTCCAGCGTCAATCGCACCAGTAAGTCCTCCAGAGATCTCTGAACTCAACCGTATGCTCATGCTTGTCAGGTTTGCACCCCGGCGGAGTTATTCCCCAAGCCGAACACACTGAACTCGAAAACGAACTCCACGAGAACGCACACATCGATTATGACCGTGTAGCCATTGTACGTACTTCACCTGGCAGAACAGTTTGCAAAAAACATAGATAGCTAACTCCCTTCCTCGCCCAGATCCCCAATCCGTCCGTTGCCGCCCTCTACGAAGATGCCCTTGTTTACGAGACCGGTTCGGCCATCACATCAAGCGGTGCCCTCACTGCATACTCGGGAGCAAAGACCGGACGCTCGCCCTTGGACAAGAGAATTGTCAAGGAGCCAAGTTCGGAAAACGACATCTGGGTATGGGTTCCAAATATACTTTGCACCGATTCACTGCTAACCATCTTCTAGTGGGGTCCTGTCAACAAGCCCATGACACCTGATGTAAGTTCAATTCACTGCTACGATAACTCCCTACAATTTCTACATGCTTTTCTCCTTTCTTTGGCATACCCAAGTGGCATCGTTGTCCCCCTGTGGATTCCGTCTTCACCCGCGGGGTACCCCTCATTCCCATTGGCAGTGTTTTATGGCAGTTCGACTCTGCTATACATACCGTCCTCGGAATCTCTTCCACCTTGCCAAGCTGCGGACGTCATGCTGTGTTTTCGTTGTTCGGACGGGTTTTCTCCTTTGCGTGGTCTTCCTATTTTCCTGGTCGTGTGCATTCCGCATGCCGATTTTCTGCATTGCATTCCCGCACTTGGATTGCGGGGTCATGCATTAGCACCTGAAAGCGATGTCATCGAGCCAAGTCTCGGCTCCATCCCTCGGCTTAACAGCCATGCATCACGTGCACCGACTCCCTATTCCCAGCACTCGGCCAATGACAATCATCAATTTACTAATATGTTCTTGATAGGTCTGGAGAATCAACCGCGAACGTGCCATCGACTACCTCAACACCAGAAATCGTATTTACGTGGTCGACGGTTTCGCAGGATGGGACGAGAAATACCGCATCAAGGTCCGAGTCGTTTGCGCTCGTGCCTACCATGCTCTCTTTATGCGCAACATGTTGATCCGCCCTGACCCTAAAGACCTCGAGCACTTCCACCCCGACTACACCATCTACAATGCTGGTTCGTTCCCAGCAAACAGATACACCGAAGGTATGACCTCGGGAACTTCGGTCGCCATCAACTTTGCCGACAAGGAGATGGTCATCCTTGGTACCGAGTACGCCGGAGAGATGAAGAAGGGTGTTTTCACCGTTCTCTTCTACGAGATGCCCGTGAAGCACAATGTCCTCACCCTCCACTCATCGGCCAACGAGGGCAAGGATGGAGATGTTACCGTCTTCTTCGGTTTGTCCGGAACTGGAAAGACCACCCTATCCGCGGATCCTAACCGTGCCCTGATCGGTGACGACGAGCACTGCTGGAGTGACCGTGGTGTGTTCAACATCGAGGGTGGTTGCTACGCAAAGACCATTGGTCTGTCCGGAGAGAAGGAACCCGACATCTATAACGCCATTAAATTCGGATCCGTTCTTGAGAACGTTGTTTTCGACCCAAACACCCGACATGTTGATTATGACGACTGCACTCTTACAGAAAACACCCGATGCGCCTACCCTATAGAATACATCCCTAACGCAAAGATTCCTTGTCTATCAACGAATCACCCAAGCAACATTATCCTCCTCACTTGTGATGCTCGCGGTGTCCTCCCACCTATCTCCAAGCTTAACTCGGCGCAAACTATGTTCCACTTCATTTCCGGCTACACTTCGAAAATGGCTGGTACGGAAGATGGTGTTACGGAGCCACAGGCTACCTTCTCCTCTTGCTTCGCTCAACCCTTCTTGGCGTTACATCCTATGAGATATGCGAAGATGTTGGCCGAGAAGATCGAGTCTCACAGCACCAATGCTTGGTTATTGAACACCGGTTGGGTTGGAGCTGGTGCTACCACCGGTGGCAAGCGTTGCCCGTAAGTACTTCCATATATTGTTCCATTAGTTCCTGCTAACACCACACAGTCTGAAATATACTCGTGCTATCCTCGATGCTATCCACTCGGGTGAGCTATCCAAGGTAGAATTCGAGACATACGACACCTTCAACCTTGCCGTACCTACAACATGCCCTGGTGTTCCATCAGAGCTGTTGAATCCTAGAAACGCATGGACCCAGGGTGACGAGAACTTCAAGGCTGAGGTTACCAAGCTTGGTGGTCTCTTCCTTGAGAACTTCAAAAAGTATGCCGACGAAGCTACGGAAGATGTCATCAAGGCAGGTCCGGTTGTGGCATAGGTTATAGAGTTTGTGATGAGAACTTGAATCATGGAGCAATGTAAATTGCATGGCGTTTATATATCATATCATTATGCTTTTGTAGTAGTAAGCATCATCGAGCGGACGACAACGAATGCAAAAGCATTTGAAAAGAATAATACATTACCATTAAATTGCATCAAATAATTCAAGATAAGCAGTGATACTTGCCGTGGAGTTGTAGAATAATGCAAGTCTATTGTGAAGCTAGTCTATTGTGAAGCTATTCTAACATGGGGATCTGGTGACCAATGTCTCAAATAGTAGGCCGCAGTCAGCCTGATTTCGCGAGCTATCATAAATCATAGCAAGGACGACGAGCAGGTCTCTAAAACAAAGAAAGTTGTAAGATCTCTGAAAACAGACTCCCGTCCCCAAACGCAGGCAGAATGAGCGTTGCTATCATTTACTCATATGGTGAGGTATCATTTGATGAATGGATCTATTCGGCCAACGCATTGCCACCCACCCTAAGTCCCCGCAAGCGTGACGATGGCCCGAACGGAACGTTTCGAACTACGAACAACGCTGCACGGATGCCAAATAAATCAAAACAGCTGCATAACCATTGAGGACGAATTAAATCTGTCAATTAACATCAACATTATCCCAGATATCATGCCGTCCGAGCAACAGCGCCCGCCTTTGGGCCAGCGATCAAGCAGTTCCTTTCACAGTCGTAAGTGTACCTGACGATCGATCGTCCACTTTGGGGCAATCGCATGAGCTTCACGCCTGCCCAGGTGTTCCTGCTCCTGCGATATTCCTGGAGGCCATGGCAGCGATAATCATCGCATGGCACATCAGATCTCGGAGTCGCGTCCGAAGTACCAATTGCTGACCGGGAACTTCGCCGCAGAAACGAACTCTCCCTCCACGAGTCCAGCAACACATACCACGAAGAAAACTAAGCATGTTGTAGGACACGGTAACGGCGGACGCACACATACCAGGGTTCCTTCCAAACAAGGTCTCACGAAGCTTGCAAAGGGGCATGGAAACGACGGGTCGCATACCGACCTGAAAAAGCTCGCAAAGGGCGGTGGCTCGTCGACCAACCTCAAAAAGAACTCCTCGCACGTCAGTCTCAAGCGCAACCGCTCCGCGGCAGATGTAAAGCGACCAAAATCGTCCAGCGGCGCCAAAGGATCGGTGCATTTCGACATCGGTGACGCAGATGACCAGTGGGAAGAAGCAAGTTCTTCTGCATCGCCAGCCTTATCCCGATCTGCAACAACTGCAAGCCATCCGCCATCAGCCAAATCGAGCGCCAACAACTCCCGACCTCAGTCACCGTTGCCCTCACCTCTGATCAAGACGCACACAGCTACGGATGGACAGAACGAGGCTCAATACCCGCGCCAACCTTCGACCAACGGCAAGAATATAACTGAGCGACTCCTCAAACGCACCCCGTCGCATAATACCACCAAGATGTCTCTCGCAACCGCAACCCCCATCAGTCACCCCGACGAACTCAATAGCGTGCGCACCCCCACTACGCTCTCTGGCAGCAAAGAAGAAATCGTCTCACGTTTTGTCGGCGCCTCAGAGACACCCAGCGACGGCTCCCCATTTCTCACTCACCATCCATATCGCAAGCCCTCACATAATCCGTCCTCTTCTCATGATAGCGCAGATGATATCAAGCGCGCCAAATCGATGGGGAATTTGACCAGAGCTCAGGAGGACGGTGACAGTGCGCTCGCGACACACTCGAGAAAGGGGAGTACAGGCCATGGATACATTCCACCCCAGCAGAGTCGCACACAGCAAAAGCTCTGGTTGCAGAGAGCAAGTTCCAACATCGAACCACAGCAGCTACAGATGGCGCCGAGCGCTGCACTGAATGGACTGGGCTTGCATGGTACCAGCGTCTTTCCCCTGACGAGTTCTACTTCTTCTCTCGTTGGCGATAGTCGGGATCCGAGGATCAGGTTACAGCTTGAGAGAACCGGATTGGAATATCTGGTTGTTCGGAGACATCAGGATCCTGTCGGTAAAGCCTTGAAGAGATTAGAACAAATCCCCGGCGTGGCTGGGAAGAGGATTCCTGCTGGAAGTCCGAGGAAGAAGGGAGATACGGGATCGATATTGAGTCAAAGCTTGAGGGAGAGAAGGGGTGGCAAAAGTGCACGGAGTAGTTTTGACGGAGAGGAGAGCGCGCGGGAAAGAACAGCAGAGGAAGACGGTGCCGGCGCGATCTTGCGATCTTTATGGGAGAAGAGCTTTGATCTGAGTGCTAGTGCTGATTGAGGCATTTTATACAATGGACAGTTTTGCTTCTTGCACGGCGTCTCAGGGTGGATATATTTTGATTTATGCTACCACGGGAGACTGAGGTGTCTATTTTAACATGGGCTCCTATCGGACGGCGTTTGGGTGGCTATCCCTTTTCAATACATACAGGTAGGCTGGGAAATGAATGCAAGTCAATTGGCGTTTGGGAGGGGGGGTTGCTCAGGGTCCTGGATGAAATGAAATAAAGCGGGTTTTTGTCTTTGACATTCATAGACGAGTAGGGAATCCCACATGTTTTTCTCACCGATTGCATATTTTTCAAGAGATGTGCGTGTAGATTTTATAGAATATTTACGACCGTGATGTGACATGATTTGATGTGATGTGACATCTTGTGTGTCTGGATAACAGGAAAGCGGGACTAGCAATCTATACCACCCTGACGAATGAGGTAATGTGAGATGTACTAGGCCAACTCAACAAATGATCATGGTTGTGGTTTATTTGAATAGAATAGACCAGATAGAGCATACAGCTAGCGGAAGTCTCATCCTGCCTGTGGTTTAGATGGTGGTTCAGAAAAGGGACGAGGGGGAGAGTTGGCTATAATCTCTCTTTTCCCATCCCTTTTGCTTTCATGGATGCTGTATCTATGTATGTGTAGAATAAGCCATAAGCCAAAAGCCATGACTACAACACTCACGTGCGAATCATGAATAAATACAGCTAGCCAGTTTGAGCAGCGGGTCTTTAACAACAGTATTGGCTACATAAAAAGAATGTATGAGGTATTTACAAAAAACGACCACACAGGGCAAGAGCCCTTGTTGAAAAGAGCAACAGCCTTTCCAAATACAACCTTGTTACTCTCAGCTCAAAGCTAGACAATCTTTTCCCTTTCCAACCATCTCGTTTACATAGAACCTACTTTGAAGATTCTTGTACGTGTTCTACCTACGCACACGTGGTTTTGCTGCACACGAGCCAGGGCGGGTCCGAGACGTCGTAGCAAGAGCAGTGGCAGATATTGTCAGAATCGCAGTGCGAGTTGCAACTATCCAGACGCGGTTAGAAGATTTGCTCTCTCCAGTCTTTCTAATCTCTAACCTCTCCCATAGCTTTTCAGCTCGGAGAGAGGGTAGGGGGGGGGGGGGGGGGGGGACTATAAGATGGTGGGAAAAGG
>Ga0247810_10000184_pt1 | contig 99268 bp, 93 predicted proteins | sample UWRJL119311C1_FD_179918 | JGI IMG/M metagenome (GOLD analysis project Ga0247810, IMG submission 179918) | Plant litter microbial communities from Arlington Agricultural Research Station in Wisconsin, United States - UWRJ-L119-311C-1 | ecosystem: Environmental > Terrestrial > Plant litter >...
TTGGATGTTGTTGGAGAGAATTGGTCTTGCGATCTTCTGGAGGTGTGGAGAGGAGTACAAGTGCCCAGCATCAGGAAGTTCGGGTGACGCCACACAAGGCTGCGGTGACTCGGGTGAATACAAAGTACGAGATGAGGGGTTTCACAATCACAACAAGGCTGTCTTACTTAATTCACATGTAATTTAGCCCGGATCAGAACAAATAGTCAGCCTCACAACTTAGAGATCTCTTTTGGTTCGATCATTCCTTTATTCCGCAGCTACCTGAGGGAAGTTTCAGATATGTATACTTATTGGTCGCCGCCAACACGAAACTCCATAAAAGACAAGTAATACTAGTAAAGTGACCTTATCCGAATGGAAATCCACCTCCACCTCCACCAAACTTGAAATTGAACTGCTGGCCCCCGCTTTGCCCGGCGAAAGGATTGCCTGCAAATGGTTGTCCATGGAATGGATGCTGTCGTTGCGCTTCATGATCATTGGGATCTTCACCCTGGTCAAATCTCTGCTTCAACTCAGGATCACTAAGAACCTCATATGCCTCGTTGACTTGGGACATTTTCTTTTCAGCGTCCTCTTTATTAATACCTTGCTTGTGAGCCTTATCAGGATGGTGTATCTTGACCATCTTTCGGTAGGCTGACTTAATTTGCAGCTCATCCGCATCCCTAGACAACCCTAAAACTTTATAGTAATCCTTGGTCTTGCTTTTCTTAAGTTCTAGTTGTGCAGTATGAAGCAGCTGGTTGAGCTGCTCTGCTCCCGGATGGTGTTCTTGCGCTTTTTTGAGAGTTCCGATAGCAGCCTCAAAATCTTCGGCTACCATATGCTTCTGAGCAATTGCGAGAAGCCCATAAAGCGAGTTCTCATTCAACTCCAGAGCCTCGTTGCACCATTTCTCGGATTTCTTGTAACTTTTCATCTGTGAAGATTAGCACTCATCTACCATTATAACGGAAATTGAAGACTCACCTGATGATAAGCTTCGCAAACCATTTCAACGACTCGAGTCACAAGATCATCTGGCGCAAGGTTCGGTATTGTGCCACTCTCGCGCAACTCCTTGACATCATCTTTGATATCTTGAACTAAACCTGCGTCCTCACCTTGTGGAAGAAGAACCTTAAGGGAAGTCGCATATTGCTTTCTCTCAAAAAATGAGTTGACTTTCGTCATCTGCTTGTCGAGCGTCTTTTGTCTTCTATATAGCTTCTTGCAGCTCTTCGAATCTGGGTCAGAGTGAAGGCACTTCCTCAACTGCTCCATACCATGCTGGAAATCGTTCAAAGAATAGAAAGTGATGGCAGAAATTTGTAGATGAGGATCCGTTGCACCAGATTGCATCTGTAAGACGTGCTTAAGATCACTCATACCCTCCAAAACTTGACCTTGCTCAAAACGACAGTGCGCCCTCGTTTTACGCAGAGACAACATCTTGCTGGCAACCATTATGGCAACCCCAGACTGAGTCACACATTCCTCCCATTTGCCGCTCTTTTCGTAATCCGCTGCCAGAATCGCTGCTCCACGAGCCTCCTCAAGTTGCTCTAGTTCTTCGACCGAGTTACCATGAGCGACAAAGTCCTTCACAGCAGCTGACCAATCCCCAGCTTTAGCCTTTATTCTCGCTCGTTGCTGAAGTGCCCCCTCGAAGTTTGGTTTGATCAAGAGAACCTTGTCGAAGTCCGAGGTAGCTTGGGCTGTTCGGCCGAGGGAGAGGTATGTTGCGCCACGCTTGAAATAGGTGAGATAATTCTGGGGATCCCGTGAAATGGCAACATCGTAGTAAGTAAGAGCATCGCTTGTTTCTCCTCTGGCCAGGTGAGCGTTGGCAGACGCAAGGAGCGACGAGATGGGGGTGTCGGAAGGGATGTCGGAAGCTGAAAGGGCGAGCACAAGAGAGTTCGAGGATAAGAGAGTGGCAGCGAAAGCCAACACGGACAGATTGACAATCATTTTTAGTGAGTGGTTTGAGGCAAATAAAAACCTCGAGAATGAGGGTCAAGACGCAAAAGCAAAGTCGAGGTTAGTTGGGGGAAGTAGTGCAACTTTATTGCCCACCAAACGGTCCAGATGGCTATCGTGTCCTTTGATCAGGTCGTCTATGCTAATTGGTGCTCTTTTGTTTAAGCTTTGATAGCCTTGCAGCGGGCCATGTGGTCTAAACTTAGGGATCCACTTGGCTGCATCTGCTTGCACTAGTAGCTAGCGTGTTCCCCAGAATAGAGTATTGCGTTGAAGCGGAGTACTCTGTTGATATTAAGAAAATAATGTTCTATCCATCTTAGACTTTATTCCGCAATCATACCATTTCCTGCTGCTTGACCACAGCAACGTGCAGAAAAGAACCCCTGAATATAGGCCCAGGAACCGGAACCAGATTGAGCGACACTGACCCGAGACGTAAACAAATCTACCGAGAACAGTACATTTCACTTCTTACAACCATACTACATCGATCTATCTACCTTCGAAAGACAGCAACGACAAATGGCGCACCTCCTCACCCCCAATGCTATCTTCTCTCCTTCCCTTGCGCGCCAACAAGCAGCCACTTCAAAAGACTGTAAGTTTATTCTTAAGTCATGCTTGAAGCAACATAAAGACGTGTGTCCAGAGCAACCAACTCCCCCGACAAAACTTCACCATCCATGAATCTACTATGAATTACTATACCCCGCAAGCTAATTCCGAGATTGTTATCAACAGGGTCTTACATCGATGCCTGGCTCGCCTCAAAGTTCACAATCAACGGCAAAACCAAAACCCCTCCCTTCGAACGCACACCCGCCACCTTACGTGCTCTACTTGCTCTCGCTGCGGTGAACGAGGCTGCAGATGAGGAACAAGAGTTACTCGCTGCAGCTGCTGCAAATGATCTTGCGCAATTTCAAGCACAGCCTGATCTGCCCGATGATATACTTGACGCAGTTGAAGCACACTTTACATCTGAAGGGCAAACGGCGCTTGACACACTGGCGAATTTGAGTCAGCCAGGCGTGCTTAATGCCCCTTCGCCAGAGATAGAGCGCCTGGCGCGGCGAATGGTGGATTTGCAAATCACAGCTAATGATATTGCGCAAGCAAGCGATCGAGTCGCAGTCCTAGATACGCATCTTAATAAAGAGCTAGAGCGGCTACAGGTACTAGTTGACGAGCTGCAGAGCGAAACATACCAGGGATTAGCAGAAATGGGAAAGGAGAGCATTGATTATCAACGAAAGGCAAAGGTGCTAGCCGCCAGGCTTCCCGAGCTACGTGAAAGGGTTGCATCATTAAGTGGAGGTGAGGGAGCAAAGGATGGGATTACGGTTCAGAACATAAAGGTAGAAGAAGAGCGGTTCAAGGAGATCATGCGTGTAGTAAGGGATTTGGAGACGCAGGTGAAAGGATACCACGGGTTACCACAAGACACAGATTTGGCGAGATTGGAGCTGGAAAGCGTGAGAGTTGAGTTGCGGGATCTTACAAGGCAAAGAGATAGTATGTTCGAAGGCTTGGTCGAACGCGAAAGTCCAAAGAAAACAAGGTCATAGGTGATCTATTATTCTCTATCAATATGAGAAATGCCGACATAAGATTATATAAAGGCCCCTCCAACTTCAGCGCTTTGGTCGACCGCTCCCCAGTCGTCCAAACTTTCCTAAGCTCGGCTTCGACTTTTGCAGTGGCACTGCAGTGGCGATCGGTGCATCTTTCGCTGGAGGAATAGGACCCTGTAGTCGCGTTGACTCCTTGAACCCCGCTACGTCCAGTCCATCTCCTGGAAGAAGACGCTCAAACGCAGCATCGAGATCTGGGCGTTGTGCTCGTCGAGCCTTTTCTTGAACACTCTTGAATTTCTCTAGGAGCTCGGTCCAGCGTATACCTCCTTCGTCCCGGCCTTTCAGCCTGCTTGACCTATCAAAATTGGATGGGCCGGCATTGGTACTTGTGCTAGTAGACGAATAAGAATCTGTACTGCTCTTATTGCGTTGATGACTTATGAGAGGATTGGTAAGAGAGAAAGTAGAGACGCCATCGGCCACACTGCCAGCATTTGACACAATATTATTACGAGATGAAGATACGTACGCGCGTGGTGCGATATGAAGGTAGCCTATTGCGCTAACACTGTTAAGTCTATTTTTCAGCGCTGCGAAAGCAGATGATTGCGGGAGTAGCATTAGTAGGCCATAGAGGCATTTGTAGAGATGTGGATATTTCTCTGGTTCCAGTAACTGAAGCCGAAGATCTGTATATATTTAGCATGGCTTTGGAACAAACATCTTTAAATCTTACACGTGAACACCGGAGATTCAAGTAATTGAACCAGTTTGTCGATCTGGATAAGCATATTGACAGTCATCTCGAGCTCGGCGCTTTAGTTGTTAGCGTTATTCATGAACGTTAAAATTTTGGTTCTTACAAAATTTGGAGAAGATTGTATGCCTGCTCGTATGCTTGGGCTAGAAGACACAACGAAAATGTTGCAACCGCATTGTAGCACCATGATCTGAACAATGCGACAAAGAACGTTTGACCATCCTATTAAGAGTTAGAATCAGCTTGAAATACATGGTCTTTGATATCATTCGAACCTTAGTTTCCAGATTGCGAAGTCGTTTCCGAAGCTCAGATAACTGAGGTGCCGTGATAAGGTTATTGTTAAGGTTCTGCACCATGATGCTTGCAAATTCCAAATCTTCTTCTTTCTCAATGCAATCGGCTAAAGTACGATAGATTCGCTCAGCACTTAGACTAACACAAAGCTGTCTTATTATCAGATTTCCCCTAGTTTCCAATAGTTTTCTATCTGTGGAAAACAACTGTAACAAGTTCTCCATGAACGAAGCAAAGTAGTCATCGCCACTATTTCTCGATATTTGAGAGAGAAGTTGCAGGTCTTTGGTAACAACTGCCTCGGCAGGATCTGACAAAGTCTTGAGAAGTGCAGGAAAAGTACCATCGTTGAATGCTAGAACCTTCCTAGGTGCCTTTTTATGTAGCATAAGAAGCCATCCAAGTGCCGCAACCCTTGTAGCCTCATGGTCATTTAAGAAGAGCAAGGTGAGCGAGTTGACAGCTGCGGCATAATCGAGGTCAACTTGAGGTTGGGAAGTTGCCGGTGGGGTAGGAGAGGATGATTTGGCATATTGTAGAGGTGGGGTAGGAGTGTCTAACTCGCGAGACCCGGAGAGAGACCCTCTAGGATTAGAGGAGTCTCTTCGCTCACTGGAACTTTCCTGTACTGAATTAGAAATTCGAGATGGAGCAGATGCCCCATCGTCAGATAATGATACCACATAGTCCATCAGTGATGAATTGACTCGTGCTGCAGCTGAGCGGATAGTGTCTACAGCACTGGCCATAGCTGGGAGCAAGTGTGCCAGTATTTTTGGAGCGAATGGTAGAACTTCCTCTGGGCAAATATCTAGGAGCTCAACGATCCATCGTAAGGATTCCAACAAGCTTTCTTCCTCTATTATATGTTAGCAGAATACTAGCAACTTTATTTCGAATAAATTACCCAGGGGAGAATCCAAATTTGCTGCCAGTATGTCGAGGATCTCTTTGTAGTTGATCTGCACATCTTGTCCTGGTATCCAGTCATCATCACTGCTGATATCCTTCTCATCACCACTGAAAGAATCATCCTCGGCACCATCTGGAACCGCAGAACCACCGCTTTCCATCGAGCCTGCCCTCTTGCGTCTGCCATCACTGCGAGACTTCCGGCTTTCCTCAATACCCTTTTTGATGCGTGAAATTCTCTTTATTTCGCTCAAGAACCTCTCTAGAGCTCCCTGAGTAGCAACGTGAACGTCACGGTTCGGATCACTCAAGAACCTAAATAGCCCCCCCAAGAATTCTGGTAAGAAAGAAACGAGTTCCAGATCTGGAATTGAGTCCAATAGAGTGATCCAGCTGACCAAAAATGTGCGAGTGAATGGATTCACAACGAATATCCGCTCTTTCAGCAAAGGAAGGAAGCGCTGCAAAGAAAAGGCTGTTGGGTAATCAACTGATTCCTCGGAGGTCTCCTGCTCGGCGTCGCTCTTCTCATCTGTCGTGTGTAATACAGATACATACGTAGCTGCTGATTCTGAAACAATATCTTTGATCAAACGATCAAGAAGCTCGGCCCCGTTCTTCACGGAAAGCTCTGAATCTGCACCGAGCTATTTCACGTGAGTTAAAAGTGAATAGAAGAGCAACAGAATGAGCCGAAGCCTTCCTTACCTTGCATAACGCATCGAAAATGTCGTTGAAATAGGGCAGAACTTCACCTTTGGCCACCTTGGCGATATTATACATACTCTCACAAGCATAATAACGCACTCGGGCATCCTGGTCCGTGAAGCATGCGAGCACCGGTGGCACGATTTCATCCAAGTACCGTGCAAGCTCTGGGCCAAGCGCAATGGCTGCACTAAACAGATATCAGAGACCTCACGACATCACAGCATGTGGACTTACGCTGCCAAACCAATAAGGCCCCCATTCCTCGCATGCGGCTGGTGCACGGCATAAGCATAGTCGTTACATAGCTGTTGAATGATCTTCTTGATGCGATCAAACTCCTTCGCAGCTGCCAATTCTCGAATGACCCGCTCAAGACTGTTTTTATGGTAAGCTTCTATGATAGCAGCAAGGTTTGGAGCCGTGGTAAGTACTCTAACGCTCCGACCTTCCTTTTGTCGTAGAGCTTGTCATTCAAGGCACGTTGGATGCTCTGATCCATTTTGAATATCACGCCACTCTCATGACCAGACCGCTATTTAGTAGTTGAATAAGTAAACGTAGCTTTCTAGGAAGTACAAAAGTTGGGTCGTTGTTGCCGCGAGGTCACGTCGATAGTTGGGTGCTTGGGTACTAGCTAACTAGGTATCGGTATCGGTAAGGCCGCAAATATAAAGCAAGTCAACAAATATAAGCAAAAGCAAAGATTTCAGGCCAGCAATATTGACTGTATCAAAAATTATTTACGGAATAACTCAAATTAAATAGACCGATTACAGGGAACAGGAACCTCGTATAGCATTTTCTTCAATGATTCGTTTCGAGAATTATTGTGCCTGAAATGAGCCTGCACACCCGTGTCAGAACACGTGACTCTTATAAGCTAAGTCTTGATATATAGCTAGTCCATATAGAAATTTGCGTACAACTCTCGACAAAGAACATACTGATTTAGGACGATTAAGATATGTATATCAATTAATAAGGACCGAAATTTCCAGGCTGTAATTAATTGTTCTAAGCTCACCTGGTGAACTTATTATGTTTGACGATATTGATCTTGCGACTAGGTTTAGTGTAATTGGGTTATTCATATTGACAAGCCCTTGGTCAAGCATCAATCATTCCGAGCTTCCCAGTTTAATTCAAGGAAGTTTATAGGGTCACCTATTACTAAATTTTACGAAAGTCAATCTAATGTTGAAATTGTGGCAAGGCTGTTCCCTTGTATGAAATGCCAACCCAAAATCTAGCAAATTAACACAAAAGTAATGTTTATATTAGGAAAGTCTGCTGCACCTTTCTTTTGTAATGGAGACGGCATTCTTCTAGACGTGGAGGTGACTTGTCAAGGGGATAAGTCAGAACTTATGCAGTTACATTCGCCAATCTAAAAAGCAATATATCTCATGACCTTTCCAATCTACCAAGGTGCGGCAGGAAAAAGAAACAATGAAAACCAGGATCCAGCTTTCCACGAGCTTATATCTCAGCTGCTAATCAACAACTCAAATCCCACTAGTGTCTTTTCCCCCACTATGATCGATGAGAACAAGAAGAGCACTGATTCTGGGCTGAACACCACGACCCTTTCGCGTTGTAGTTAAGACAGCGCCACGATCCACCACTGGAACTGTTGTCACTGTTGGTGCTGCTGCTGCTAGTGGTAGCACCGCTACTTCGACTGGTGGTATCTCCAGCATCGTTCCTGTTCGCAGCATCTCTAGATCGGCGCACATGTCCCTCCTTAGCCATTTTAGCATATGACCTTTTATCAAAGGTTCATGAACTTACATCCTTGCTGGATCTGGCTATCCTAGCAGCAGACTCTGTGGTAGTTTTCCCTCGGGTCATACTGTGAACTGTGAACGGGAGCAGCTATTAAGCCGAAATCGCTGGCGACAAATTAGTTGTCAAAACTTGGTGGTAGGTGTGTGGTATTGGCTAGAGGCAGCGGTTGGGTAATAAGATAAGTGGTATTGGGAAGTGATGATTTTCAGCGGGAAGCCAGCATATATATATAGAGTGAGAGAGAGAGAGAGAGTAAACTGTCAGTGCCAGAGTGACATTGTAATTGTTTTTCTTCATTCTAGCGGCTACGTTGTAACTAGTTTCTCCTTAGAGGAAACATCTGAGCGGGCATTTTAGCAAGCGATGTGTGCACCCGAAGCACGATATATGATTACGTTTATTTCGCCTGATATCATTCCGAATCTCTAAAATGGATGGTGCACTCATCATGGAGGCGCTTCAAATACCCTCCCCCATGTTGCCAATCCAATAGAACATCTTCCCGTCTCGTACCCAGCTGGGGCTGACATTCTACACTTGGCCGTTACAGATGATTGCCGTCTCGAACCAACGTTTGCTTGCAATCAACCAGGGTGGTTTGTCATCCACACCGTGTGGAGTGATGTATCCTGATATCTTTTTGATCATCGTGGATGTAGGCGCTGCGTAGATCCGAAAATCTGATAACCCGCGTGAACAAAAATGATAAACATATGCTTAATAGATTTTGATAGGCAGATCATCTAAGGTAACTTGGTTCTCCATGCAGCTTTCCTGGATCTACTATAACATCTTGTACATATCGGAAATCTGCATTTTAACCAAGTGATTTGATCACCAGCCTTAATAGAAAGACAAGCACAATGCAATAGTAAGAGATGAGTATATATATATTACACACCAACAATTTCAAAACGGAAAGCAATATCACAATACATGTAATTTTGATATATATTTTTGCAAGTTTAACAGATACAGCAGATGTTCCATATTACTCTAGTGTCCATGGAGAACATCACCCCGCTTCGCGATGGTCTTCTGGCACTTGGAAAGGATTGCAGCTTGCCGCGCCACCTCTCCAAGTCTACCAATAACATCCTTGTTGCCATCAATGAAGCCATAGAGTGCATATGGAATACCGACATCAGAACAAAACTCCTGCACTAGCACTTGAGTACGACGCAGGTTGTGTCTCGGCATCCTGGGGAATAGATGGTGAATCGCTTGGAATTGCAAACCGCCGTGAAAAAAATCAAGCCACTGCGGACAATCGATGTCCATCGTGGTCCTCAGCATCTTCTGAGGGAACGACTCGTGGGGACCAAGCTCCGCAGTGCTCATGGAAAAGTGGGAAAGGGTTATTTGTGCATGCAAAGGCATGGTGACAAGATTGCTAACCATGATGAACGCAAACCTGCCCCAGCCGGTGGGAATGGTCTTATAAATGACAATGTATCCGTACCAATACCAGAAAAAGGCTTGCCCAGCAATCTCCAGCCATCTAGTCCACCACGCGGGACCTTTCTTTGGTCCATGACCACAGATGAGATACACCCAAGATAATCGATATAAATTGAATCTTCCAAAGGTAAGGAATGGGTAGTATAGATAAGCTTGGTATGGTATAATAAATTTTGCAAACGAATCATAAATCATAACGTGATTATAAAATGAGGAAGTTAATGATTCGAAAAATCTGTGCGAAATAGCGAAGATTGGGACATGTTCAATGTCCGGATCATGTTCAGGGGAATTTGTGACAACATGGTGGACATTGTGGTTCAACTTCCACCACATCACAGAAAGTCCTCCGATGAAGTCCGCAAGCAGAATACCAATCGTTGTATCGATTGTAAAGTCATGGGTGATCCCCATATGACCTGCATCATGAACAGTGAAGACAAGTTGATGCCATAAACATCCAAGAAACAATCCACTAGTTGCATACCAACCCCATTGCAAGAACATAAATGACATGCCAGCCAAGAAGGTGTAACGGCATGCTTCAACGGCATAAGCAGAATAATTGCAATCGTATAGTCCTTCAGCTCGCAAACGCTGGTCCAATTCTCGGTACTTCCGAACCACGGTCTCTTGTGTGTCCAGATCTAGTGATGGATACTTTGCGTGATCCAGGTCAATCTGCTCCTTTGTAAGAGCATTAAAGTAGGACATTCCATCATCCAACTCGAAGACTGATGATGCTGACGAGGTCGATGAGAGCATGTCATTGGAGTTCGCACCAGTGCCGTAGGTATCGAAGATCGGCGACGGAGATCGAGAGGCGTCTATATGTGTATGAATCGTCCCTATGCGCTCCAAACTATCTGTTTCGGTGGCATTTTCAATATACGGCCGGAACCTCCCCCCTTGGATAGGAGGCGTAAAGTTCTTCCATCGACCTTCAATCCGGCCAATGCAGTATCTCTGCATCTGTTTTTTTGCATCTTCGGAATGTAAACTAACAGAATAGCACGTCAGTAGTGTCATGAAGCTGAGGAAAGAGTCGTATCGTACGCATTTATCTCATCAGTAGCATCTCTGCCAACCATATGGCGTATAGCTATATCGCCGCCCGGATGGTATTTCAACCAAGCATCAACTTTCAATACCATACCATCGGCAACAATTATTGATCTGCCATCAGCAATGAGTCCCTCAATCTGTCGTCGGGACAACGTGGTGTCTTTGCGTGCCATTCTGTTTTGAACCGATTGGAAGTGATGTTGAATTTAAAAAAAAGGTCTGAAATTAACGCATTGTATTTAAATACCAGGAGATTTCGCTTCACTTATAAACGAATTCCTGCTGTGTCGGGGTGAAAGGGTGTTCTCTTGTCGTTCTATAGACCATAAAAAGTGCCCGAGTGTTAAACATACCACTAATGGTGTTTCCGTCGCCTCGCCTCGCATCGCACTACTTTTCCAAAAAGGGGCAACAAATATGGGGCTCAGACCATCTGTCATTGGCTCGTCAGCATATATCAATCACTTTTCCCAACGACATCTCTTGAGCTCTGTAGTTACGTATGTCAATTTCATCCATTCGATAGTTACTGGAGGGAGAAGGAGAAAGGCAGCGTGGCCCACAAAATAAGAGTCAATTCAAATCATATACCTGGCACCTTTCATCTCCACTGTCGCACTCAACTTCCTAAGAGGGGTCAAGTCGTAGCTTTGTATACTCACCAAGAGTGAATGCTGTACATTAGATGTTCAAACAGTATTCAGAAGAGTTTTCCTAAAGGACCGAATTAGCCGATGGCAGCAAGCTACCATCGGTCTGAGTACGAGTCTCATCTTGTTATTTCGTGCTGGTAATACGTTCATTCCAGATGCTTAACGCTCTAACAATAGCTCGCTTTTTTCGGGACCTTTTTACTTTAAACACTGCTTATTGATGGTTTATGAATATTAGTTTCTCTCTTAAGATGTTTGGCATGCGTTGAATTTCCCCAACCTCTGCTAAACTAAATTCATCCAAATCTCACATTACCATGTGTTTTTGTCAACTAAGAAATAAAGAGTTTATTCAGTATTTGACTAGTGTGTGTCAGATCTGGGTTTATCTATGAATCATCGGATTCTCCCTCTCGGTCTTACTCTATTTTTACATTTGAAATGTCACATGCACCAAGCTGTTCAACACTGGTCTGTTTATCCGCCTCCTATGATTTATCAATGAGCTGAATATTATATATGGCGCTCTCTTACACTCAAAGTATACTATTTGTCCTGGTGCTTGAATAGTAGCGCTTCATGTACATCGCTTTTACAATAAAAACCTTTCTTTCCTTGTCTAGTACTCAAAGTCTATCGTCAATACTCGAGGGTCCATCCTCAGAGGTTGGATGATTGCTGCTAGTCTTGATGAAATCTTCAGTGCTCTACCTATGAAATCGAAGATTTATAGACACGACTAGGTCATGCTGTCGATATGCACGGCACAGTTCACCGCACTAGCCTGGCCCAACAACCATCTCGAGTATATCACAAAGCCGATTCCACATCATCTCGAGTTGTATCCTAGCCAATGGCATAACCATTAAGCAACATGTGCTGACTTCTTGTACCACGATATCCCACGGCTATAGTCCGCTATTTTGGAGTCAGCGAGCCACGGTAGGTGTTTCGCTAAACTCTGGCAGCTTGTAGTCATGCCAAGATCTAGGACTATTGTTTTTCTGGTCGCAAACATCTTACCTGTTTGCTATACGAAAGTTTATCTTACCGAGTACACACACTGCCAGTCAGATTTCTCTTAGCGGTACACCAATCTCTCTCACCGATGGCAATTACCTTCCTCGGGGTAGCACGGAAGAGATTTAGATGAACAGGTGCACATTTTTGCCTCCTGTGTTCGTACGTGTATCTCTTTTGGGCCGTTCGATTTAGGTTGTCATACTATATACCAGTTTGCAATCAGGCCATTTGGACAGTAATGTGCTAGATGCGTAGCACATCTTGCTATAGTTGCCTAATCTTATCGATGGACCTATCATGAGCATTTACTTGATAGATCTTCGCCATATATATATATATATATACTGACGTTGCCTTTCACCAGGATCTTTACTTTCCTCTGTGCTTAAACAAATTCTTCAAACTTATACATACTGCTCCAGCCTAGGCTCTGATTCCACACCTTAGCAAACCAAACCTCATTAAATGTACATCGATACATTTCCATAGACATGGCACGCAATCGGTATGTTTTATCTTACCGAAACCAGATGAGTCCGAGATATATCGATGAACGCGATTCCTCCTATTTTGTTCTTGGAAACAGGCGTCGCGGAGCTTTAGATGCCTCGTTCTTCTGCAGTGGCGAGTTCTGCTGCCATGATTGCTGCTCAGTTGAGCGGGAATTGTTGGAGACCGCACAGGATAGAGAATATGTCGAAGATGGATTTGCGTATTGCTGTGACCCTGACTGTTGCTACTTCAGCGGCAGCTATGAGCGGTACGAACCTCGTCAACGGTGAGCCATTCAGTTCTCAATACAATTCCCTACTTAACTAATATCGTAACAGTTTTTCCTCCTACTATCAACCTAACCGTGGTGGCCATGGAGGACGCAGAGGTATTGGAATTGCGAGCAGCCCTTACAGTGGCCTAGGACTACAAGGAGTATTGGGCTTACCGGCTGGGTATGGGTTACAACCAGGCGCTTTTGGTGGTATGGGAGGTGCTTTGTCTGTCGGAATTGGAGGGTTTGGGCGTACAGGAGGCTTGAACGGTGGCTATATGGGTGGGATGGGCACGATCGCTCGTGGTGGTTACGGAGCAATCACCCCAGGGAGCCGAGGCAACATTAGGTAGGATAAATACCCTTCATGGTAAGTTGATGCAAATAAATCTATGTGAGGTGTTTGCTTATATTTCATTGATGATACACTGAAATGGGGTAGCTGGTCATATTATGCCGGTCAACGGGTGACTTTTTGCTTGGTCTTGAATTTTGTTGGCGGTGGACATAGGTACCATTTCCCTATGCTCTATCATCTAGCTCATCTTATCCTCACCGTACAATTCTGTTATGATGGGGTGTTACGATATTGTAATGTACTACTATGCCTACTTCGAGTGTCTCACACGTAGAGCATGCTGTGCTGGTGACTTGAGAGCAAACAATGTCTTGTCACATCCTATAGATACTCATAGCGTAGCCTTTCCATTCTCGTTACCAGAACATTTCGATAATCTGCTTCCTTGCGTTCTAGGTGACTCTGAAGCCTGCTCATTTCAAGTTATCTATATTAGAACGGAGACTTGCAGGGTGAATTCCACGTGCTCCATATCTTACTCAACTATGAGTGCAAAAACCAACCATCCATTTACTAAAAGTTATCAACAGAAAGCTCTATGCAGTAGAGGTTCAGGTTATATGTGCGAACAGTTATCTGATAAATGGTACTTATTGAGCAAGGTATAAAAAAACCGGATTTTGGCATGAAGATCTGCCCCGGTCCAGGAATTCACAGAGTTGAATGAAAAGTCCACAATAGATCTTAAACGAAGAGAATGTTCAGAAGTGCTACTAAACCATTTCCCCACAAACTATTAGAGACCTAGAAGGCGAGAGTATCGAACGGCAAAACGACCCGTTGTGGTAGCACTAGCCCGCGTATAATATTGGCTCACTATTATGTAATTGTTTGATATAAAAGTGAAGTCTGTCATGGCTGAAAAGTCGTGTCACGGAAACATGTAGTGTCTAGAAATGAACTCATGTATGATATCTACGCGCCGCTATAAATACATTTTAAGGTACATAGTCTCACTTTCTTGGAACAGGTGGCTGATGGATAGGTTGACCATATGCCGCCATTGCAGCCTCCTTGAAAGCCTCTGACAGTGTCGGGTGAGCATGGCAAGTCCTAGCAATGTCCTCACTCGACGCTCCGTACTCAATAGCTAGTGTTGCCTCTGCAATCATCTCTCCAGCGTTGGGTCCGATGATGTGAGCACCCAAGATTCTGTCCGTCTCCTTGTCTGCAAGAACCTTAACATAACCTTCGGTGTCCAGGTTGGTCTTGGCTCTTGAGTTTGCTGAAAACTTGAAGTTACCAACATTATATGACACACCGTCTTTCTTAAGTTCCTCCTCGGTCTGACCAACCCATGCAACCTCGGGATGGGTGTACATAACAGATGGGATGGTGCCGTAATTGACATGGCCATGACCATTTGTGATGTATTCGGCCACTGCGACACCCTCTTCTTCTGCCTTATGTGCAAGCATGGGTCCAAAGGTGCAGTCACCAATGACACGAATATGTGGGATCTTAGTACGGTATTCGGAGTCAATGACAAGTCTTCCCTTCTCATCAGGCTCAATGCCGATGTTCTCCAATCCGAGACCGGATGTGAATGGTCGACGGCCGATAGCAACTAGAACCACATCTGCTTCGAGCTACTGTATATTAGCAGATATTTATTAAAGCGCGGAACCGTGTAACTCACTGTTTCTTTCTTGCCACCTTTAGCGGCTTCAACCTCAAGCTTGACCTTCTCGCCGGTAACATCACCACTCAGGACCTTTGTGTTCATCTTGAATGTGATCTTCTGCTTCTTTAAAAACTTTTGAGAGTCCTTAGCAATTTCGGAATCCATACCAGGACCACCGATAGCCCCCAGGTATTCAACGACGGTAACCTTGGTACCCAGTCTCGACCAGACAGACCCCATCTCAAGACCAATGATACCACCTCCAATGACCACCATGGTCTCTGGAACCTCCTTTAGTGCGAGGGCTCCAGTGCTTGTGATGATTCTCGTCTCATCTACTTCCAGACCTGGGAAAGGAGTAGCTTCACTACCTGTCGCAATGACGATGTTCTTTCCAGTTACTATCTGCTCTCCGCCATCGTTAAGAGTGACCTTGAGTTCGTGCTCGCCCGTAAATGATGCAGCTCCCTTGATATATTCTACACCGTTCTTGTTGAACAAGAACTCGACGCCCTTTGTCAAACCCGCCACCGACTCATCTTTCGCAGACATCATTTTTGACAGGTTAAGCTTCACTTCGCCTACTTCGATACCACGTCCTGCGGTATCATGGAGAACTGAGTGGTAAAGGTGGGAGTTGTTGAGGAGAGCTTTCGATGGAATACAGCCAACATTCAAACATGTTCCTCCAAGGGTGCCACGCTTTTCGATACAGGTAACCTATGCTAGCAATTAGTCAAATCCAAAGGACCTGTTTCGATATGTAGCGGCTTACCTTGAGGCCTAGCTGTGCAGCTTTGATGGCAGCAACATATCCAGCAACACCACCTCCAATGACTACGAGGTCCTTCTCGTCTGATGAAGTCGCATATCCTCGTCGGGTAATTGCAGGTGCAAGTATCGATGGCAAGCTAGGGATGAGATTAGTTTGCGTATCTATAGGAATGATATGAATAGCTGGAAACGCAGCGCAATGATAGTAGATGAGATATTCCAGATACGATTCTCATATGAAATTCAATGACGGATATCATAGGTAGATTCCAGGTGAAAACAGTAGGAGCTATTTGCCTCAAACATTGATCTGGCTGCTGCACTAGAAGGTGTACGATGAGCAATTGAATTAGCACATACCTTTGTTGTTTGAAGGCCGACCGAGTAACGGCCCGGGGTACAAGTAGGCTTCTAAGCATCTTGTTGTGGTGATGTATAATTCGAATAGAATGAAGTGTTCTCTCAACGTTTAATTTTGAGAGAGGCGGCTTAAAGCGGGTTGAGGTCGACCGGTCATACGAAAACAAGTCACGTGGGAATTAGAAGCTTTTGTACTCAAACTTGAAAGTTTAGTTTGACTGATAGGATTAATAGATGGTACTATTGTAATTGCCAGATATCCAGAGCAGCGTAAAGATTACTCTACTGCTGTGCTATCACCTTTAAACCCGTTCTCTGAGCCTCTCCAAATTGTGGCCGAGGTATCCTGTATCTCCATACTCTTTTGCCCCCCATTGCTTAGATGTCTTAAGGTAGGAAGTTCCTCGAATCTAAGAGAACGATTACATAATTGGACCCATGGAGACCAGGAGATTCGAGTATGAGAGGTATATAAAATAAAATGAGAGGTTTTATTAGGAAGACCCGAGCTTAATGTAGGTTGGCAAAGGTGATTTTTGTCGATAAAGATGGTATTGCCGACTTTAGATTATCTTATCATACATTATCGGAATGAACCAAGGCTTGAAGGGTTTCAAGAGCTACTTTGCAAGCCCACTTCACTGTTGCCTTTTCATCTTTGCCTCCAGCAATATCAGTCTTGCTGACAACCTTTTTTAGGAAGTATTGTAATCCCGTGATTAGCTGTGGTGTGTCCTTGATTCTCAACATGACATTGACCACCGCGATTTCGTCTCTCTTGGTATCTGATTGTCTCTGGGATTGAAGCAAAACACTGATCAGAAGCACCTCCATGAAGATCTTGGTCTTTGGTTGCAGAAACCCCAGATTGAGGTTCTTGAGAACACCAATACCTAATCCCGCATCGACTATCAAGGTACCAAACATTTTCGCAAGATTAACGAGTTGTCTTGTATCTAATGAATTGTCTTCATCCTCATCTGGCCCATCATCGTCGTCGTCATTCTCTCCCATCTGCTTAAAGAGATCCCAAAGGCTGAATTGAAAAGATTTCCTCAACTTGGGGTCGCCACAGAGTCTCTTAGCAATAAGTGTATAATAGGGATTATAGCTCTTTTCAGCCCCCGCACAATGGATAAGAACCTTAGGAAATTCGAATTCCTGTTTTTTCTTTAACTGAAGCTTCATCAAGCGCACATAAGCATCTTGAAAATCCGTCGCAGACATGATTGCAACAAATATCGCTCGACGCACTTCGGTATTCATTCGCTGTTCTCTTGCTAGCTGAGCGAGATCTGTAGTTCCAGAGTCCTGAACGTCTAGACGGTTAGAGGTTTTAGTATTACCAACCCCGGAATCTTTAGACTCCTTGTCTTCACCTGCTCCAGACCAACTAGCCCCCACAAGCCACCATTTGCCTTTCAAATCGGACTCACGAATATCTTTGAGACCAATTCGTAGGGGCTCGCTAGCTTTGATAGTTCTTGTGTTCAGTGTTCCTAATGTTTTCTTCATGCGTATTGTATGTTCTGACGTGACAGCTGATGCAACACCACCAGTCTTCATTTTATTATTCTTCAGATCGTTGATCGTCTCAATCATGAATTTCGTTCGCACAGAAATATTCTCTTCGCCCACGCTTGCGACTGACGGTCGAAGCATGGCAACAATATCTTTGAGGGCCGATGGATCGTCTTGTCGCAGCTGTGGACCTGAAGTACGTATAATTTTAAGTAGAAGCTCCGCATTTAATTCGGAGAGCTTTCCCAGGAACTGCCTGATATAGTCGAATATAAGGTTACTACCCACGACCTGAAAGTTGTAAAGTTCGGAGAGCAACATTATCAAATTCGAGGTCTCCTTGCTGATCTCAGTGGTAGCAGATGCAGGACCGTCTGGAAGTAGAGCAGCTGCACGGGTATAATGCGCATCAAAAAGCTCTACAATTCTCTGTATGACTTGGGCGCCGAAATCTGTGCCTATTATTTTGTAGATTGCAGCAATGAAACCAGCCGGAAGGATTATCAGAGTATCAGGCAAGCTCATAGGCTCACAAACCGACGTCATGAGCAGATCAACCAGAGTCGCAGTAACGTGTTGGCGGGCATTATTCCTGTAGAGCTTCTCGATGTCGCCGAGGAGAAAGATCAGATTGGCTTCCGTCAATCGATTGACCAGGCCTTGGACCTGTCTCCGAAGGCGTACAAGCAGTTCCGTATCAGATGTTGCAGCATTCCGCATTGAAGGTGGAATATATTTCGCCGTTACAGCACCGTCAACCTTTGGCGCAACATACGGGTTTTCTCGAACACGGGGAGCAGGTGCTTTAAGGATATCTCTACCCTCATCATCTTCGCCATCACTCTCCAAGTCGAAACCTTCGAAATCATCTTCTGATCCAGAGTTTCTCCTTATTTGCATATCCTCATCGTCGTCCTCGGAAGTCAACTCGTCCTCAGAAAATGGATTCTCTAGCGACATATTCGATTCGTCATCATCTTCATCTTCATCGTCAGACTCTAGACTCTGGCTCTTAGCCAGCTTTGCTTTCCTTCTCTTTTCATCCAACCACTCATCGTTCTCTGCTTTGGCCTTTTTCCTATCTTGCGAAGCTGTGTCCTCCAGCTCATCGATTTCACCAAGCAAATCTCCGAATTCATCTAGCTTCTTTCCTTTCTTTCCTTTCAGTCCCAATGCCTGCTCTAACCAACCGATTTCTTCATCCTCACCCCAGTCTGACTTATCGATATGCTTCTGAGATAGTTTTGGCGGAGGAGATATTGAGCGAGCCCTTGAATCTTGAATAGGTGCTGGCTCTGCTTTTTTGGTGCTTTTTAGAATAGATTTAGGCTTTGGAGAGATATTTGAATCCTCTTTTGGTTTTGAAGATGGGAGCGGTTTTGCGAGAACAGGGCTTTCATGATCCGATTCGTAGTCATGGGTATGCTGAGTTTTATGGCGTTTCTGAGGCGGCGGTCCATTCCTGGCAGACTTTTTCTGCACTCGCTCTGCCTTCCTCGTCTCCTTTCTTGATCCTTGAAATCTTGGTCTCTTCCCTCCAGCTCCTGTAGAAGCTTCTGCAAAGGTGTTAGTATTACCCTCTCTCTACAGCTCTACAGTGCGGAAGCGCACCTATTCCCAGCTCAGCAGCAAGCTTGCTAGGGAGTTTTAAACGACGGTCTGAGGACATTTTCGGCCTTGGTAAGCTAAAATGCAAGTTTTATGGTCGCTGGGGCTCTAGACTATGCATGGCGCGTGTTGAATAGGAATATGAATGAAAATGTTGTAAATAGAATACCTGCGCCAAATCCCCAGAAAATAATTTAAGTGGGGCTACGAAGCGGGGCATTTTCGGCCCCTCCAACTTCGCAAGTACAATACAATGCTGATTCTAGACTGTACATATCACTTTGACAGAGTGTTTAACCAGTTGCAGATATGTCAAAGGGTCATTTGAGTAACGATGAAGTACGTCCCACCCCAAATTACCCCTTAGCTCCACCGCTTACAACGATCAGTTTCTTGCCTCCCTGAATGACCTCTTCACAGCTGGCAGGGCAAAAGACCATGGCAGCATCTACCTTACCCAAAAATGCAGTAATTGCTCCTCTCATTCATGTTTCACATTCATGCAGCTTCTAATACATAACAGTGACTTATGACCAAGAGACGCCCGCTGAAACCACGCCATCAAATCCATTCCCAGATCTCAACCCCACCAATCCTTTACCAATCGTCATTCGGGCCACGAACGGGAAATCGAAAGAGAAGAGAGACAAGAAGATCAAGCTTTCTACGGTCGTAGATGCAGATGCGCTGGAGGCGTTCTATGCCAAGTATGCGGATGTTTGTAAGGCGGGGATGTCAGGGTTGAAGAAGAGAGATCGTAGTAAGGCGAAGGAGAAACTGAAGGCGAAGAAAAGAAAGCAAGGCGCTGGAGGAGGTGCTGGCACAGAAGTTAAAAAGTAAATGTTGCTTTTTTAGGCAGTTTAGAAAGATGTGAATTATACCCGAAAGAAGTGCTATTGCCCATCTCAAACCCACAATTCTATCCATTAATATATGTACAGAGTTATTGTATCTTGTCGAAGTTTTGGAAATCTCTTCGTAAAATGGCAGATTGTCTAGAACAGACTCTGTTATTATTTCATAGAGTCTTTAGCTACTCTTAAGTATGGATTGTGCTTGATGATATCTTCTAGGTTGAAGTTTTAGTTCGCAACTGTGAAAAATAGGAGGTAGAATCACTCCACTACAAAGGAGTGAGTACGACGTAGGATGATAATCTATAGAATTGTAAAATGCAACGCCTTATGCCGCTATACTAAATTGCACCCCTAAGAATACAACCTTTTTGAAATCTTCTAATATCTCCCTAAGTAGTAGTTCTTGACTTTTCATAAGCAAAAAGAATTAGTACATGAAGAAACGGTCAAAGTTTGCGAGTCTGCTAGGAAAGTAATAACTAACCGGAATGGCTGAAGTCAACGTTTATCATACATCCTCACGTAAAGCTGAATTATAGACTGAACAAGCCATTCCTAAGCTTTAACAATGCGGGCGAATTATCGTACACTTCGTATACTATCTTGCATTCTTCATTATTGACCTAGGGAAGCAATAATCAGATCGTTATGAGTGGTGTTTCTAAAGATGGCTAGGGCTATCATAAGATTCATCGAGAATTAGACCGAGCTTTGAGTCGCTAAGAAGATCCTGAAATAAGAGAATTATTATATTATCAGGATAATTAATTGGTCTCTGATCTTACCCATGAGGCAGAGTCTCTCTGTAACTCGACCGCTTGCAGATACGATTTCGATTGGGTTATATCAGAGTGTGCGCGAGTTTTTGATGTGCTATCACCACCGGCATCAACATTTGTAAAACACGCTTCATCCCTACCATCTGAGGCACCAGGCTCGGATCCTGAAGTCGAAATCTGAAATTGTGGTCTTTGATCACCAGTCTCATGACAAGTTGGAGATTCGAGCTCCACTTCCGGCTGGAATTTGAAGTTGGTTGATGCTGGTGTGGAGCAATAGAGAGAATGACTTTCCGGGGAATGTTGGGAGGAAAGTAGTTGTGGATCTATAACGTAGCTTGATGCTGGCGTCGTTGCAAAATCTCGAACCCGTGGATAGGTTTGCGATTCCGAGTGTGGAGGTTGGTAGGTCGATCCTGGACCAAAGTTCGCGATATTCCACTGACTACTTGATATATCAACCTCTCTACTATTGACTTGATTAACGCTCTGGCTTTGGGTTTGTTCAAAGAAGGACGATGGTGGATCGATCTGACTGGGTGGGTTCAATATGGGTCTTCGAGACTGGAAAACTTGCGGATTGAGAATATTTCCGCTAGGTGTGTTGAACATCGATCCAGACTGATAAACACCGTGGGTTGGTGATCTAGTGTTAGCCAAGTTCCGATCTCGACTTTGATAAGGAATCTGCAAGTAGCTGCTCGGTGTATTCGAGTTGCCCTGAGGCTGTGGCAAACTATAGGTTGGCGAATAGTGAGTGTCTTGATTAGCATTAAAGGTACGGTCCAGGATTCCCGAGCAACTATGGATCACTTTTAATCGTCTGAAAATTTCCAGGTTGCATGTTATTACTCACATTTCATAGCTCTCTCTTGGTGAAGATCGCTTTTGGGTATTCATACTCGTAATTCCATCATGCTGGGATTGATGAACTATGTTTTGTGGCTGAAGTTGCCAGGTAGAATCAACGAAAGCATCTGTTTTGATCTCATTCGGTGCTTGAAAGTGGCTCGCTATATTAGCATGCCGGGTACCATTACTTCGACTCCCCATAGAACTTCCTGAATATGAACTCTCCATCTTGCGTCTCTTGTTGGGTGTTTTTGTTACCAATTGATTTCTCTTTCCATTACCGATTCGAGGTTTAGATCGAGGAGGTGGTGGTCCCATAAGTGTTGAAGAGAACTGAGGCGTTTGGGCCTTTACTCCACACATGTCGCAACCACGTTTGCTAGCATCACCCATACAGAACCAGCACTTCCCTGTTGCTTCAACTCTTTTCCGCCTCTCCTCAGGAGTCGTCTCCTCTAGACCTTCAACGAGCTCAGCTCGATCAATAGCCGGTCTTAATCGCTCCCTCTCCTCGGACGTGATGCCTTCCCAATGAGCTTTGCATCTCCAGCATGTTCCTTCGGTTTTGTGCTCGGCCGAAGTAAGCAGATGAGTTCCGATCTGCAAGCAAAGCTCAGGTGCACACTTCAGCTTAGGCCACTCGTCAGGACATGTTGAGATTTTCTTTGCTAGAACATAAACTCGTCGGCAGCATGGGAGGCTGAAGGGGGTGATTTGGCACATCAGATTCTAGGCTATGTTTGCCTGCTCAAGCTGATTCACTGGCACTCGGGATCTGGGTGAAAGACCTGGCTATATTGGGGAGGTTTCTGACGTTCGGCTAGCAATTTAATTATTAATAGTGATGTTGAGTATCTTGTGGTATGTTGATGAGGATTAATATGAGTAAGTTCCCGAATAAAGGTAAGTGCAGAGGTGATTAATGGTCTTTCGGAGTGGTAGGTTGTGGAGGAGTAATTTGTATCCCTAGCGCTATGACTGTGAATACAAACTCATTGAAATTGAATGTGACAGCCGCAATACAAAATCAATCCTAGGGTGAATCATTAGAACTCTAGGCTTGGTGTTGACAGCAATGGCAATGGTGACAAAGCATAACATCCCTTCTCTTACTGTCAAAGTACTGCTGTGTACCTAAAGAGAGCTAGAAGCTAATGACAGAAAATACTATGATGAATGATAAGGATGACTCTGTTCCCTGACATAACCAGACATCACGTCCAGGCAGCTTGGATACTAAGAATTTTATAATTTATTTCCTGAATCCGATGACGTTCTATACTTGATACTGAAGCATTAAATATATAATCCAAGCAATTTGTCTGTAAATATTTTAATGTTAACACACAACAATGATGAAAATGTTGGCACGACCTTAAAGTGAACCACTCTGGTGACGGTCTGGGAAAAGAACATAGGATGGCACGTTTACTGTTCATAATTAGCTCACCTCCACACTTGTTATAAGTTACTGCTATTCGGGTGGATTGCCACCACTTTGTAGGCCACAAAGCACCGCCATGACATTTTGACTTTAATCCTTGGTGACTTCAACACACCATAACTATTCATCAATAGTAGTGGATGATACAGTCAGGAAGAATTTTAAGAACACAATTTGTTTGCTTTGTCACTCTATTGCTACTTGGCAAGGTAACCTTTTGCACAAAAATAGAAGACAATTGACAGCGCAGCCCATCCTTTCTTCTCAGATATCAAACAAGTAAAGGCAGTCTCAAGGTTATAATACCCAGACAATGAAGTATGTGCAATTTCTTGAAATGGAGTGATACACGCAGCAACAACATGGAAAAATAATCATCAATTAAAACACAGAATGTAAGGAGATAGCTCGGTCATCAATTTCCAGACTATGAAAACAATCAAACCAGTGTGCATTACAAGCAAGAAAGTTATCTGACTACTTGTAATGAAGACACCAATTAGCCGATTTAGTGGACATGTAATAAGTGAGGTAGGTAATGACTTACTAGGTAAGCAAGGTCTGAAATCAAACACAGCTTGATTAAGACATATCACATTTGCAAGATTTATGAGAGTATGTTCTGGTAAATAGACTAATTTTGCATCTAAAAACAACGATCAGTCTTGATGAGCCGATCTGCATATAGACTTTTGTAAGGCTTCATCCACGTGTCCATTCTCCTGCACCATGCAAAAAGATAGAAGAAAATATCCCGAGCAGTCTGTAAGAGAGATTCTTGTCGACTCCGTGTGGCCTCAGACGAGTGTGCACCCATAGCTATCGTAGAGGAAGACAAGTACCGGCATTATCAAAGTCCGTGAAAATCAAAAGAAAAGTGGTGTAACAAGGTGATAACGATCGAATGACGATCTGATATCGACAGTCATCGTTCCAGGTGCTGCCAGGTAAGAGCGCTTACATGATCTGATCCTGAGTCAGACTTGTAGCTTCAGTCTCCATAGCGTCACCGCCCATTCCAGGAGTTTGGTACTTGACGAAACTCAGGCCAAGAGGACGGCCACCGTATTGGTAACCAGTAAACTTCTCGATGGCGGTGTCGGCATTCTCAGCACTGTCGAACTGGACAACACCAGTGCCACGGGAACGGCCATTTGGCTCGTATTGAATTTCGGCCTTCTCAACCTTGCCAATGGTGGTAAAGAGTTCGACAAGATCGTCATTGCTAGTCGACCATGGGAGCTTTGCTTTGTTAGTCAATATTTCTGATTATGAATGATGGTCCTTACATTGCGAACATAAATGATCTCGCTGCGGTCAGTACCGGCAGTGGCATAATCAGTGAATGGATTAGCAACAGCTGGTGGAGCATTGGGGTCAAAACCACCAGGGGCTCCTCCGCCGCCGCCAAATCCACCACCAAATCCACCTCGACCACCACCAAAGCCTCCACCGAAACCTCCACGACCGCCGCCGAAGCCCCCACGGGCACCGAAGCCTCCACCGAACCCACCACGGCCTCCGCCAAAGCCGCCACGACCTCCAAAGCCGCCTGGTCCGCCTGAACCAGCGAAACGATCCTCACGAACCTCAAGTGGGCGTCCTTGCCAGTCGTAGCCATTGAACTGTTGGATAGCGTTTCGAGCGTCATCTGGATGCTCGAATGCTACAATTCCGGAGCCCTTTGGTCGCCCATCAGGTCCAACGTGTACATCGGCACGGATAACAGCACCATTGCGAGCTGAATAGAGTATTAATACCAATCAACTATTGCATAGTTAGCTTCAAGGTGGGACTTACCTGCTTGACGGAACAAGTCCTTGAGATCTTGCCATCCAACTGTATAAGGGAGCTAAATTTGACAATCAATCACTGCTACGACAGATTAACAAAGAGAAGGGAGAAAGTGTAACAAACGTTGGAGACGTAAATCTGTCGACCACCACCTCCACCCCCTCCTCCCATACCTCCACCAAATCCACCACCAAATCCGCCGCGACCAGGTGCGCCTTCGTAGCCGCCTCGACCTCCGGCTGGAGTAGAACTGGTAAATCGTGGTTCTGCCTCACGATCCTGGACAAAGTGTTAGGGTGAGAATGCCAAAGAGGATCTATACATACTTCTCGAACATAAACAAGTCTTCCCATGAGGTTCTGGTTGCTGAGCGTCGTAACCGCTGTTTGGGCTTGCTCCCGCGTAGCATATTCAACAATACTAATGAGAATGTTAGCGAAATTCAGAGTCGCAGAACAGCTTGTAACGTACCCGCATCCCTACATAACCCAAGGAACACGTCCAACCGTCAATCCAACATTCCTTCAAAAACCAGAAAAGAAAAGATTCAAAAAGCCAGCTGCTTATAGGCGCCCACCTTCGACATTCCATTCGGAAGCAACAACACGTCTGCAAATAAGACCTCCCCAGCTGGAAAGAGAACCGTTAGTCGGGCCAAGGTCGTATTTTGTTGGAGAACTTACCAGATCTCATAAAATCTTTTAAGTGGTGCCACTTAACGTCGTAAGATAAGTTTCCGACATAGACACGGCGGTCTTGCTGCGAAGTCTCCTTGAGCTACACCGGCATTCAGTTCAAAACTCTCAAATCCATGTCCTTTTAACCCACCGAAGACATCATTTGTTCTCTGGCTGCGGCACGTTCCTCGAATGACCTATGTTGACCACCACCGTAAGCTGAACCACCTGCACCACCTGCACCTTGTCCCGACATTGGAGAGCGAGACCTGCGGTCTGTTCTTCTATGATCGTCACGGCTTCTAGAGCGACTGCGAGGACTGTATGAACGTCGTCGCGATGAACGTCCTGGGCTACGAGAACGACGTGGGCGTGGAGATCGAGATCTCTCTCGCTGCAAAACGTAAGTATGTGCTTCACTCATCAAGCCTTTCCTGACTGAAGTGATGGGATAATAGGGGATTTGTAATTTATTGTATGGCGGAGGGGCCGTCAAGGTATAATTAGTGTCATCCGCATTCTATGTAGGCAAGCGCACTTGCGCACGGTCTAAAACAAGGCTGCTGGGAGCCCCAGACTGGATGTTAAGAGGTGCTTATTGTTGAGGGTCTGAGATAGCTGATTGTTTGTTGATGAACACGTACCTTTACTGGTCGATAAGAGTCGTCGGCTGTTTGTTACTTCAGTTAGTTGTGATATCCAAAAGAAACTCTTGTATTCGTGAGCATGAAAGGATATGAGTGGGTGTCAAAAGAAACTTGGGAGCAGGAGAGTAAGAATGAATGGAAAACCACTAAGCAGCAGTCCGAGTGAATCTGTCGGTGCAAGCCAAGGCGGGTTTGTTGAATATGAGTATTAGGGCTGCTGGGGGCTGAACCAAACAATGGGAGCGAGAAAACGACATACCCATGACTACTAGCCGCTGGTGGATAAGATGGATGTGTTAAAAGAACCTGAGGTTCAGAATGCAAGGCAAAGGGCTGCACAAAGTCTGCTTCTGTACAAGGATCCCAATGCGGAGTAGGGCAATCTGTGGCGAATTAGCTACTGGAGGCATGGAAGACGGAGCCAACCAGGCACCCACGGCGACCAGACGTACAGAGTACGAAAGAATCAGGGAGTCGTGGTTGAGAGCTGGGCACGCGTGAGAAACATGAAGTAAATGAATATGACACAAGGGGTGTGGCGTACCGGTACGATGGGCGGCACAGCGTGTGTTCTGTCTGCCAGTTAGTCAGGGTCGATGGAGTGTCAAATTCGTGGTGGAGAGGTGGAAACGTGTGGCATAGCATGGCATGGCATTGTACTGCCTGTGATGCCATGTCATGTCCTGCGCGTCGGCTCTTGTTGCAGACTGCGGCGCGAACGCATATAGAAGGCAGGAGAGGACCCGTTCTGTAGATAGGACAGGCGTGGTGTGCAAACCAGTACTTACAGCTTCGCTGGTAATGGTACAACAGGCAGTGAGCAAGAAGATGCACGCGATATACTCGATGATCCGAGACAATGGGATACTGCAGCCAATTGGGACAGCGCAACGAAAATGGCTCTGTGTGTCGTACAACCGATGGCACTGTGGTGTGCAGTGCAGTATGGGGAGGCGTGGAGTAGAAGTGGCCGTTAACGGTTGATGATGTGTGGATGAATGCTGAGCTGCAATGCAGTTGAGCTTTGCGCGAGAGTGGAGGCAGGAAGCAGCGCAGGTACCATTTCGCATTGGAAAACACTAGTGGGCCGGTGCGCCCCTACAGATTTGAAGCTGGCTTTTATAAGTGTCTTGGTGATGCCATACAATCGAGGCATCACGTTTCTCAGCACCGACGGCGCAAGTACAAGTACTGGTACATCTGTATTTTTCCACCTTTGCACCACCGATTCAAGAACAATGATGTCGCCCAAGTCTTACACCTGTGGGGATACATTGCAACGATTTTAGGAAGGCCAAACAGCCATAGTCTGTCCCCTAGAGGTAGAGCTACAATTGGTCGGGGAACGGAGAGTGTGCCGCCAGAGAGGGGTGAAAAGTGCTCTGATTCGAGGTTTGCTGTATAAAGATATATTACCAACCCTCGGTGTCCCATTCAGCTCTGAGGGTATTTCTCGGTAAGAGGCCAAGGGTCTTGTTGAAAGTAATATGGAAACCACTTCATCATGTCCAGCCTCACCCATTGAACCACTATTTCCTAGTTCTTGCTGACCACCTTTGCAGGGGAAAACGAGAGAGACGATACATACCATGGAAATCCATTTGGTTTGTGTTTATCAGTACAGCTGCTTCCCTCTGCAAGGCAGCGCCGTTGGGCTTTTTCTTCTTCTCACTATGGCGTCCAAATTTGTTGCCTCGTGCATCTCCACTGGTGATAAGCAAACCAATGGCATGCTATTGTTGGGGCCAGTTTCCTACTTACATATGCAGTAGCATCCACACTCGGGCTACATCATGAGCATGCAGGCAGGACCTTTGATATGGTGCAGGGAGACAGAAAGTCTCAGGTTCACGTGTGCATACGCCGTAACGTGTAACACAGTACGTAAATGCCTCCTATACGGCAGATGGTTGGTTTGCTAGATTCATTCTTGGTTATCAAATTATCAATAACTTCGTATTTTGCAGTGTGTTAGGTCAATCAGCCAGCCTCCAGCTACAAGAACTGCATGGTTGAATATTGCGCACAGCACATGACGTATCCACGACCTGCTGCTATTCCGCTTTGTTATGTGCAATGTGCCTGTAACTCGAGCGGTTGCAGTTCATCGACACAAAAGTCTAGCTGATCTAAAGTTCTTCCGGCAGGTAGTTATTCTTTACCACTTATTAGACAGCTTGCCCGCAGAATATGTATGGTCTACGTTGCCATTGACAAAGCTGTAGATTACCACTCAAGATTTCTTCTCCGGGTGTGCTCTTGCGATGTGCAATCATTACATGCATGCACAACGGAATCAATAACTCCTAGTTTGCTACGTTCTGTGGTTCTACAGCTACTCAACTTCCCCCCACACAGCGATCGAGGTGGGGTGTGCAGGGGCAATGGACCGGCACAACTACACTTTTGATAGAATTCAACATTTACTTTCGGTCAGCCGAATTGAAAGGCACTTTGAAGCACTTGCGAGGGTCAATAACGCGTCCCTCAGCTAATTCCGTCAGCTGAAGAAATAACCTGTCTCTAATCCCGAGAATGCCTCCAATGCACATTCATGTATAGCAGCGCAGCGTAGAAGTCGTGATAGTCGCTGCATAGCCAAGACGTTCTGTCACCCAGGCCGAGCCAGCCCATCTGCATATCACGCATCAGGTTACGGGATGTCTTGATCTATTTCTTCCTTGCATCTTTCAGATCAATCCCAGAACAGGCTATCCAGCCCAGCATGGAGACTGTAGATAACCTCCTTTGGACATATTGGCAAGCCTCTGACAAGCATTATCCCAACTGCATGAGCTTCTAATGCAAATGGGAGCGGCCCGTTATCCGCATAGTCTGCTGTACGCTTCATCACATCTCGATCACGTTGGAATAGCTTTCCTGTGACTTGCAGAGGCCAGAGATATTTTGAGCTGCGGCTCGGCGGGTAACCTGAAGATGTTCTTGGCTGAACAGGTGAACTGCTGGTTAATACGAAACGTGTTGTTTTCCATGTAATGCAGTCCAGGTTTGGCAGGACTTGATTTTCCCCCCTCATTACGAGATCTGCACAGGGGGCTCCAAGCCTTTGGCCGTTCAAGACAAAATCTCGAGTGAATGCATCTCTGGAGATGTTGCCCACCACTATAAAACAAACAATAGTCTTTGATGCTCTGCTTTTATCCTTCGTATTTTGAACAACGTATGATGCGAGGCTATACATTTCATCCACGCTTTGAACGGCTTTGATTCTATTCATAACCAGATCGCTAAAGCCATTAATTTGTAGGTCATGGTGATATTAGTAAAGGTGTATGTCATTTATTGATTTCTATACCTTGAATTTTCTGTGTATGTTCTTGTTGATCCAACCACGGCTAAGTGTCATGATTCCACTATCTGCTAAATACGAGCCTCTCTCCTTTGTTTGAGATTTTGTTTCTTGACAGGCATCGTTCGCACCCTAAACCTGGGATGAACGTTCAGTAGAAGTATCAACGCAGCTTTGCTTTTAGATCAAATTGTCCGTGGATTATCCACTCATTCCAATACTAGACTCCATCTACAGAGACTCAAAATCAAAAACTTCTCTATCCACGGAAGGAGCTTCCTGAGCTCTATACATCGAGCCCCTTAAAATAAGCGAGCCTCTATTGAGTGCGAGACATGTCGAACTAAAACTGAGACCTGACTCTACATCTCTAGGCTGAATACCAACTTAAAATAGCTTATTTTCCATTGCATTTCTTCGTTAAATTCTTACAAGTACAGACTAATCACGCTATATTCTTACACCTTTGCTCCTCAAAATATTAATCCCAGCATGGGCCGTAAACCCAACCCATTGTCCCACACTTCCAACTGCACCACCTACTGCCTGCACATCCCTAAGTCTCCTATCTAAGAACTCTTTCGTGTCAGAAAAGCCGGCAGATTTGTCTGTCGTCATGAAAAGCTCGGTAGCAGCATATATGGTTGATAGGGAAGCTCGTTTGGTATACCAGCTGGAGTCCACGGATTTATCGCCTGCTAAGAACCAGATCTCGTCCGAAAGAGCTGCTAGTTCATGGAGTGACGGAGGAATATTGGAAGGTTGTGCCATGAGTGCTAGCGCCTGTGTCTTGTGTCAACATGCTGCTTTCTCTGAAGCCTCAAACCTGCCAAGGCAAGACTTAGTAGCTGGATGGATTGCACTTACTTCCTGCCACCGATGGACAATCTCCCGATTCCCCATCAGTCGCTCCCACGTTAGCGCCCTGACCTTTGCGCCTACACCCATCACCTTCCCCGTTCCATTCTCCTTATCCTCGCCCACAATATTTGTACACTGGGCAAGTTTTTCCCGCTGCACGTAAAGGTGCCAATGTACCAGGCTAAACGCACCACTCGGAAAGAGATTTGTAGAAGCGGGCAAATAGCCGGCCTCCTGTGCGCCTAAGGTCAGTGATGTATTAGTGAAGCCGTGAGAGGGAATATGCGAGCTAGCGGCGCGTAGGATAGCGGTTTCAATTGGGGGAAATGGGCCAGGTGGCGGTGGGTGGTCGTAGGAATGGTAGAGGCGCTTGGAGGAAGCACGGAGAGTGCGAAATTTGGAGGCCATTTTAAGAATGGTGATGAGATGACGATTGTGATGGAGGAGAGGTGACGATGTTTAAAAGGGATAATTTATTTTCAGCCTTGCCGACGAGGCTCGGTAAACCATGGATAGAACGTGAGTTTCGGGAAGACTTAAAGCAATGGACGGAAGATTAGAGTAAGAGTAGAATTAATAAAAATATATCAGTTAACAGGGATTTCCCGCTTCCTTACATATAATCGGAGCCAGTTTGTTGTGTAGGGTGCATTCTAGAACTTTTTATCAAGCAAGCCCTTCAAGCCACTAACTGCCTACCACCTACTACTTTAATTCAACATCTCTTAAATATTGGGTTGATTGTGATAGCTTTTATCTGATATAGCCAATATGCTCTTTGGTATTTTCTTTCTTCATATTTCCAAATGTGCAGTTTACTGCGGATATATCTGGCACAGACCAAATTTGCGTACACTATTCTGAAGGTCAAAACTTATTGAAAGTCATTGTTCTTGGAAGAAACATTTATTAAGCAGGCCAGAAACCTACATAGTGGCCATCATGACCGTCGTTGACCAAACTTTATCTTTACGGATACGAATGATTCCTGTACTAGAATGCTCAGACCAGAGAGAGCAATAGTTACCTCCGAAAGACCCCTAAACCGGTGGTATTCCCATGAAACGCCGCGCTGGATATTTACACAATTTTTCCAATCAACATGTTTTTGAACTCTGCCTATGGTTCTCATTCCAGGTAATCATCAATACCTCGTTGCGTATCTCGCGGATCCTTCATTCTAGAGCCAGTTGTTAGCATTTGAAAACCCATTCCGATTGCTCAGCTTGACTTGCCTCGAGATTTTCACATCATCACAGCCTTCAATGTCCTTCGCTAAAGACTTGGGGGTAATCAGAATAAATTGTCGGCCAACGGACCGCCGTGCTGCTTGGACCTACGATATGTTAGCTTTGAAACATCTCGAGGGATAGCTTCACACTTACAATCATTCTGGCGCTAACGTCACGATTGACATCATCCATAAAAACGTCGTACTCATCCAGACAACGGAGAGGTGCACCCATAGCCTCCCAGAGAGAGAGAAGCAAACAAATTGAGGAAAAGGATTTTTCACCTCCAGAGAGAGTTTTCGTATTACGGCCTTTGCCACTCTTTTTGGTATCATCAGGCTCTACTCGAACATCAAGCAGCTTATGCTTGTGATCGATTGATAAAGCGCCTCTGAATGCACGCTCACTAAGGAGATAATTGAACATGATTCGAGATCGTGAAGAAATATGTCGTCTGAAGTATCGAAACATCAACATACGCTGCTTAAACGAAGACTTGAGTAATGCGAGTAACTCTTCCATGCCACGGAAGTACTTAGCGGTCTGCTTGTATCTAGTTTCAGCTTCGTTCCGTTGCTCATAAATTTCTTGATCAGTTCCACCTTGTCTCTTGTTATACTCTTTGACACGTCTCCGAAACTCGGCGTATTTCGCTTCGAGGGTGGTATAAGTTTCCCCCGTTTCAATCGGAATTCTTTCTCCAGAGTGTGCTGTCGCTTGTGTGACAAACTCCTCAACTTCTTTTTTCTGTGCTTCAAGAGCGTGATCCGCTTTGGCCTTAAGTTTGCGTAGCATTTCTATCGATTCAACAGCAAGATTCTTCTCGCTGACCGCCATATTTCGGGCTCGCATACAGTTTTGCACCTTCGCGGATGCCTTGTCGGATTTCGTGGTAAGCTCCTCTACCCTAAGCTTCATGGCAGCAAGGTCACGCTTTTTAGCTAAAGCGACCTTGTTTAACTCTTCTTTTCGTAAAACTTGGTTGCCATAATCATGTTCGAGTCTCCGTTGATCATGTTGGGCATCTTGGAGTGCTGCTTCATAAGCATCCAATGCACCATCCGTGATATTGACACTATCAAACTCTTCCTGAAGTTTATCGAGCCACTCTTGAGCCCGCTGAACTTTTATCTTCAGTTTGTTGTATTCCGAATTGTATATTTTGAGCGCATCTTCACACTTCTTAGTGTTCTGCTTGAGTACGTGAATACGATCAGTCAGTTGTTTCTTCTCCGCCTCTGCTTGGTCTAAGTATCCTCTCTGGAGACTAATCTGACTTTCTATGTCAGTCTTCATCTTCGGAGCCTTTCCAAGCATCAGTTTGATCCCAGTGGTCTCCGTGGATCCTCCTGTTATTGTGAGGCGGTGACCCCAGTCTTTCTTTGTGTCATGAAGCGTATAACACGCTCTAACATTGTGGAGCCTGGGGCCATCAAACATGGCTCGCTGCCCCTCACTTCGACTGCGGATTAAAATGCTTTGATCGATACTGCTGACAATAATAAGTTGACGTTTGATTAGTTCGTTGTCAATGTCTAATATCCTGAGAATTGTCTCAAATTGAGGATCTGGTTCAATGACAGCCGTATTGCTGAATTGGTGATTTCCAATCAGAACCTGTGCTTGATATCGACTTTCCTGCATCATTTTAGACAGTCGCACTTGGTCCTGCTTGCTGGTCACGACAAACCCCCCAAGAACTTGACCGAGGACGGATTCGACAAGCGTTGACCACTCTGGCTTTAGCAACTTGCAATGTAAGCCAATAGGTCCAACAGGCGCTTCTCTCCATCCTTTATCTGCACGTATTCTCTTGACAAGCGCCGTTAGATTTTGGTCATAGCCAGCCAGATCTGCTCCTCTCGTCTGTTGCAGATTTTGAAGTCGCCTTCGGAATTCCTCGACTTCCATAGCCTTGCTTCTCAGTGGACTTTCCACCTTTAATGCTGCTTCTTGGGCTATAGCATGTGCCCTTTCGAGTTCAGCGCGAGTCGCTTCGTGAACGGCTATAGCTTGTTTAGCTTGTGTTAATGTAATCTCGGCGTCTTTGATCTCCGCCTGCTTTCGACCTGGGGCACCACCGTTGACATTTTCGATTCGTTGACGCTCGGTTTCGACATCGCGTTCGCAACTTTGCACCAGCTTCTCGGCATTCTCCAAATTGGTCTTGATTAGTTTCTGCTCACTATGAGCACCACGAGCATCTGCCAATGCGGAGTTATATGTGTCTTTTACAGTCTCCTCTTCCTCTGACAAAAGACTGAGTTCGTCTTGAACATGTCTGGCGTTTGTTTCAGCTCGCTCCCAGGCGTCATTGTTCAGTCGATATGCCTCGGACTTTTCCTCAATAGCCTTTTCGCCGTGTGCAATGTTCTCTTCTGCTTTTCGAGCCTCTCGCTCTCGCTCGACAAGAATTCTCTCTTGGTCTTCAACTTGTGCCCAAGCCAATTGCTTTCCCATTATTGCAATCCTGGTTCTCATCTCTTTATGCTGATCGGCAACTTTCGCCTTTTCTACACTTTCTTCCCACTCCTTTCTGAGGGCGACTATATTGTCCTTTGAATCGAGTAGCTTTGACTCAATTTGGTCTATAGTATCTGAAAGGAGCCTGTAGTCATTATCCAGCTGCTGTAGTTGAACACCTTGTACGAAGAACTGATATTTCTGCTTTGGGGTTGAGCTTTGTATGAAAGATTTCGCAGCATCCTGTGTCAGGACATTCATCGGATTGTCAACTTGAAGTTGATAATATTCAATCATATCATCTACATCTCCCTTTTTGGTAGAGACAGTGTGGCCGGCAGCATTCTTCATTTTAAAGCCGCTAGTTCCTGCTGTTGTGAAATGTCGCTCAACGAAGATTGCATCGCCGTACAATTCCCTCTGATACGCATCGACACCAGCGTTTTTGAGCTTGACTCTCAATATAGCTTTATCTTGACCTTCCTTTATTAGAGACTTTAAACTCGAGCCTCTATTCGTGGCACTAGCCTTGCCTCCTAAGCATAGAGTAATTGCTGTCAAAACAGCACTTTTCCCACTTCCGTTTTCACCGACTATGAAGTTTATCAGCGGTCCAAGCTCGACATTCATCCAGGCGTGGCACATGAAATTTTGGCAGACAATTTCTTCAATAATGGCATTGTCTGATGCAACATTGTCCCCGAGGCGGTTTGTTTGGCGTCGCAAGCGGGAAGCCTCAAGTCTCCTAATGGCAGATGCGTCGTCCTGGGCCTGTGTTTGCAGACTGAAGTCTTCATCCCAGTGATCCCGCTCCACCTCATATTGAGTCAGTGCTGGCAAATCATCTGTTGCATCACGTCGTATCTCCCCTTCGTCGCTGTTACTGGAAATAGATGGGCTACCGTCCGGAGAGTTCGCAGGCTTTGAAAATCCAACAGAAACACGCGCCCTTTTCCGCTGCTACAACGTGAAATTAGCAAACCGAAGGTCATCTAAACTGGGAGTAACGTCGCTGCCTACAGAGTCGTTCTGAAAGCTTGAACCTGCACTTTCGACAGCAACCACCTCATCGTCTTCTTCCTGTCGTAAACGCTTTCGTGGCCCCATACTACCTCTCTAATGGCAAGCCTTGCCGGGCTATGGTGAATTGCCAGCTATAATCTTTTGCAGTTTTCCGTCAAGAGATCGTACATTGAAAGTCGAGCTGCCGGCTAGGTGTAGAAATCCCAACGCGTGAGAAAGTTAGGCTACGCGCCAAAACACGTTATTCTGCCCCACTTTTTGTGCCAGCTGCTGTTGTTTTTAACGGATGGGTTATCCTAATAAAAAAGAGGCAGCAAGGTGACTTCAGATTAGTATTATATTAGAATCAGATTTACTTCACAGAATCAGGTTTTCATTTTACTACAATGTGACATTGAAATCGAATGAAGGATTTCAATGTATTGGATCAGAAAGGATATCAGTGGTTGTACTGTTTCAGAAGTTGGATTGAGATACCCACACTCTATTAGTTCATAATTTTCTGTATTCCAGAGTGTGGTATTCCACCGTCTGGCAGGACTGTGAACCTTTTAGGAAGACAATTTAGCTTCAATTAGTCTTATGACATGGAGATCACCAAATACGAATCAACCTCGAAGTCCGGTCGAACCAGCGTTTCGGGGATACGAGAACTGCGACTTTAGCCCATGCAAGTACACTTAGTCCAAGAAACTCCGTGATTGACGTATGTACAATCATTTTATATTTACTTTTGGTTTGTGTAGTCCCATGCCGTACACGATTTCTATGCGCCATCAATGCTGATGCAGTACCATAAAATTATTACTACTTTCCAACCCCTTCCGCAGCCCTCAGCGCCACCGCGAACCTTGAGATGAGCTCTTCCGTATCTTCCAATCCTACACTAATACGAATGAGATCAGACGGTATTCCAAACTGGGCAGCCCATTCCAGCTCTTGGTAGTGAGCTAAAATCACATATGGTGATGTGAGTGTGAAATTGGTTCCTAGACTTGGTCCCTTTGCTGTCTCAATACGGTCGAAAAATGCAATCGCTTGCGCGAGTTCGTGGAAGGTGACTGAGAGTAAACCACCATAGCCTCCTTTTGGTGTGCGGCAATCATCATAGAAAGCCTTCGTATCATTGTGCTTTGGGTAGTATACATTCTTGACCAAAGGATGGGCTCTTAGCACATCACAGATAACTTCTGCGTTCTCGTTGATTCTCTCGATCCTAGAGACGAAATGACGGCTATTACGCTCCATGAAAATGATGTCCTCGGCCCAAACATTATCCTCATAATCGATCTCCATGATCTTCTTCAACTTTTGATAATAGCGTCCTTGGGGATTGAGAATTGAACTGCCCCCCATAACATTGCACTCCCCGGAAAATATTTTAGTCAGGCTGCTAACAACTATGTCTGCGTACGGCAAAACGTGTACGTTGATGAAGTTGCCAATTGTTTCATCCACCACCACACCAAAGTCATATGTGTCGGCTAATTTTCGGATACGTTTGAGATCAGGGCATTTGAGAGAGGGATTCGAAGGGAATTCGCAGAAGAGAGCTAGGAACCGTTCACCTGCCTTCAGACGAACCTCCAGGGCATCCAGATCTTCAGACGACCCATTTCCGTAAAATAGACATCCAGGTCCAAACTTTTCTAATATTTTGAGGGTATCAACATAAGGAAAGCCGAACGATATGCTCTTCAGTGGACCTCTCGCTTGTAACATCAAGTCATGTGCATTGAAAATAGAGTTCATCCCACAAGGATATAGGTATACGTCGTCCTCGGATAAATTGGCTATCCCACGAGTACTTGACAACGTTTTGGTGCTCAAGTTGGTTGGAGCATCAGCTTCATCTACCAAGGAGCCAGCAATCCGTTGACATATTGATGACCGTGCATTATCGACGAATGAAACATCAAGATTTCGACCAAATCTTTCTTCCAAAAATTGAGAGCTCTCCCGTGACTCTGCCTGAGAGGAAGTGGTGGTGGGGCTACTTATGATATCTCGGTTTTGGCTCAGAGGAGATGGCTTGTCTAGAGATCCCTTTTGATATCTTCTTGGTCCCTTAGCAGCCTTTCGAGAACCATTTTCCAGTGGTTCCAGAACTGTCACATCAACTAAAATAGCTTCCTGAAATAGTGAATGACAGAACTCAGCTCGTCTGCTTTGGACACCGTCACCCGAATGCTGCCAATACTGCTTTGCGGTGGAAAACAACTCCTTAGGAAACATCACGGCGGATATGGATGGCGAAAGTTTAATAAGTATCTCCGAAGTGGTTTTACTTCGGTCTAGAACCAGGTCAATCACTCTCAGAGCGGCTGTAGATGCGTTTGGTGGAGCGTATTGTTTTATGAACTGTAAACATCTTCTGGCAGTTTTTGCGGAAGGAAACAGCATGGCCTGCTCATCTAAAGCTCCATACTTTTGGACAATATCTTCCGCAAACCCAGAAATGAGTTTATGGATGAAGAAACTACATCACGAGACAGAATTAGTTATTGAACAAAGTCACTGGGAATAAGAAAATGGCTTGCCGTGGGTAGCCCGTGGTCAATTTGCTGATGACTCGTTCGAGGCCCTCCTCATATCCAACATTATCACTCCAGGTTGGGAGGGAAACGCTGGTAGCCTATTTAGAAGTTGAGGTTAGCAATCTGATTCTCCACATGACTCACTACGCACTCCCAAAATCAGATGGACCTGTACTTGTAATTTTGAGAAGACAGAGGCCCACAGATTTGATAATATTGGAAGTTGTAAAAAGGCTTACATGTGGTGTAAGAGCCGGGATGGATTCCCCAAGCTCGATGATGGACATTGTGTGGCGGTGAATTTGCAAGATCAAGATTTGTTTCAAGTAATAAAAGTCGACCGTTTTAACTTACTATAATGATGAGGACGAGGAGGTAGTATGCAGGGGTCAGGATCTTTTCCCGCTATCGGAGGCGTTGTGACGCATAGCGATAAGAGCAGGGGTGTGCCATTAGCCAACATTATAATTCCTGGAGAAAAAAATATTTGGAGGGACCACGAGGCTGAGAGACAAGAGGAAAGTTTGGAGTCTACGTGCAATTTGATTGTAATTCAACCACGACACGCATCGTTCCTGCTTCAACATGGTTCCACTCTCTCCGAAAAGACGAAAGCTGGATCATGAATCATCTTCTGCTGACCTCGCAGAGGACGACGCATCCAGTGTTGTGAACGATCTACCAGAAAAGAAGCAAGCACATCAAAAACAGAGTCATATGCAAAATGCCGACCAGAGTGCTTTGTATGCCGCAGGGCAATACAAGTCAAGTATTTTCAAGCTCCAGGTTGACGAAATGTTGGCAGAGTTACGGCCAAATTATGCGAAACGCATGCCGGTGATTAACCAAGCACTGCATCAAATACACAGTCTCATTGAAGCCATTGAGGACCGAGAAGCTCTCCCGGTATGCTACCATAACCAAATCTCGGGGGGGAAGCTGTCTGACTGCCTTGTAGTTATCAGAAGCTACGAGCTTGCTTCAAAAATCACACAAGATCGTTGTGCCATATCCAGAACCCAAACCCGACAAGGACGTCGCATATAAGTTGGCCTATGCCAAACCCGCCAAAATAAATATTGTGGGCAGCTATGCAACGCGGACAATGGTCAAATCCGAGGGTATTCTGACGGTAGATATGGTAGTTGTGATGCCAAAGTCAATATTTCAAGATAAAGATTTTCTCAACTATCGGTATTTTTATAAAAGAGCTTATTATCTAGCTTGTATTGCAGCCGGGATCCAAGAATCTGTCAAAAAGGAGTTTAGCTTGAGCTTTGAGTATCTGAACGGGAACAGTCTTCACCCAATTCTAGTCATTAAGACGAAAACCAGTAAGTTGAAAATGTAAGCATTGATGGAATCCTACTAAAATAAATCAGAAACAAATAAGCTGGATGCTGGTACTGAGATTCACATTATTCCGGCTGTACCAGCGGGAATATTTGCGGAGGGGAAATTATTTCCAGGAAAAAATTCAATTCGACATAAAGGAGAATTAAATAGCTCATCATCAGTTACTGCCTTGCCGTCGCCATTTTACAATGCTTCAATCAGTTCCGATTGCAACGTCGAGGCATACTTACAGCTCCTCCATCTAGCATCCACCCAGGCAGCTGGATTCACGGATTCGTGCATCCTTGGAAGAATTTGGCTCCGCCAGAGAGGATTTTCGAGCCTTATCTCGGAAGGGGGCTTTGGAAACTTTGAGTGGGCCGCTTTGACTGCTCTACTATTGAGAGGTGGCGGTCCCAAGGGTCACAAAGTTCTCTCACCTGGATACAGTAGTTACCAGATGTTCAAAGCTGTCATCCAATTTCTTGCCACGTCTAATTTGGTTAACAAGCCACAAGTTTACGAAAAGCTAGATCTGGCTCTTGAAAAGTCTGATGTACCGATATTCTACGACGGGCTCAGAGGACAAAATATTCTCTACAAGATGACTGCTTGGTCATACGAGCTTCTACAACAAGAAGCTAGGACCTCAGTCGCCATGCTAAACGAATCAACATTCGATCAATTTGAATCAGTCTTCATCATTCGAACCGCACAAACCTTACAGAGATATGATTCCATTACAAAGTTATCTGCCCCCACTACCACTGAAGGCACTGTATCTTGTGATCATCAAATGACAGCGGTTAGCTTCAGCAAGCGAGTTTACGAGGTGTTACGAGAAGGTTTGACAGACAGAGTAAAGCTTATCAATATCGAAATGTCTGGATTTTCGAACTGGTCGATTAAATCATCCTCTCCAGCTGCACCCAAAGATCCACAACTACTAGTTGGGATTGTCTTTGACCCTACCAATGTTGACAGGCTTGTGGACCATGGACCATCGGCAGAAGAGAAAAGGAAATCAGCTAAGTTCCAAAAGTTTTGGGGTGAAAAAGCAGAGCTCAGACGCTTTAAAGATGGCAGTATACTCGAAAGCCTGGTTTGGCCATCGGGAACTTCCTACTCCATCTTTCAAGGCATTGTAACCTATCTATTTAAGCGCCACTTTGATACAGAGGTGAGCGAAAGCCTCCAATTCTTTGGAGAAGGCTTTGACAAGATACTTCCTGGTATTTCAGCGGCAGCAAAATCCTTTGACGCTCTTAAGCAAGCCTACAATGACCTTGAGAGGGAAATTCGTGGTCTTGAAGGTCTGCCCTTACAATTAAGACAGCTTTCGCATATTAGTCCCCAATTGCGATCATCTTCGGTTGATATACCTGTATTCAACGAAGGTAGACCATTAAAAGAGCCTGCTGATATTCTGATACAATTTGAAGGGTCTGGTCGTTGGCCAGATGATCTTGTTGCTATTCAGCGAACTAAGATCGCGTTTTTACTTAAGATTGGAGGCCTACTTCGGGAGTCAAATGAGTCTATAACCGCTCGTGTTGGTCTTGAAAACGAAGACCATCACTTCTTGAATACTGCATTCCTTGACATTGTCTACCAATCTGGTGCTGCTTTCCGCCTTCGTATTCACCATGACCGAGAGCAGGCGCTCCTGGAGCGGCAGATCAAGGATAAGTTCATCGATTATCGATCTCGAGAAGATGCAGTTCTGGCACTATCTGAGTATAAAAGAATCTATATTCAATCGCCCTTTCTGAATCAGGCCATATCTACGCACTGCACTCGATTCCCGCTATTATCGCCTACCATACGGCTTGTTAAAGAGTGGTTTTCTCGACACATGCTTTCGAACCACTTCACCGAAGAGCTTATTGAATTACTCGTAATGCGTGTATTTTTGCAACCTTACCCTTGGGGAGTCCCCTCATCTACAATGTCAGGATTTCTGAGAACTTTACTGTTCATATCTAGATGGGATTGGCGCACAGCCCCCTTGATCGTTGATTTCACTGGCACTATGAGCAGCAAAGAGGTCGAATCGATCTGTACTAGGTTGGAAGCTTGGCGAAAGATCGACCCTGGAATGAATCGAACAGTAATGTTTGCTGGCTCAAATCATGATCCTACCGGCACCGCTTTTACGGATAAAAGGCCTTCCAAACTAGTTGCTAGCCGCCTCACAGCTTTGGCCCGATCAGCGTGTAGACTGGTTAAAGATGAAGATGCTGGACTGAAACCTAGATCCCTCTTCGTGTCTTCGACCAGTGATTACGACTTTGTTATTCACTTAAGAACAAGTCTCGCAGATGAGAAGCAATCGAAAAAGCCAAAGTTTAAGAATCTAGAAGTACAGCTTGCAGCTGCCGAATCTGGCCACTTGGTAGGATACCATCCAATCCAGTCATACATCGATGAACTTGAAAGGTTATACTCAGACACCATCGTTTTTTTCCACAGCCATGGTACGGGAGCGGTTATTGGTGGTTTATGGAATCCTCAAAATGTAGCTCCCCGACCGTTTAAGGTAAACCTAGCTTATGCTACAAGTCCGCTAGTTGAAGAGGAAGAGGAAGAGGTTCAGCTGGACAAAGCTGCGATATTGTCAGAGATATCAAGGATTGGAGGCGATATTGTTTCAAGGATTGAGGTCCAAAAGTGAGAGCCTCGAGCCATAGGAACTATGTAAATACGAAAGGCGAACCAAACTTCATGGGAAAACACTCCTGTACTCTTGACTTGTATTGTGCATAAACATGTTAACCGAGCTGCAAAAGGGGTATTATCTCGTGACTAGATCCACTCTTCGCTTAGAATCTTAGAGCAAAACCCCACCTAATGGAACTCACAAGAATTTCACAACACCCTCCAGACACATTGCGCCAACCTCCCTGACACTATCAAACACCGCAATTATGGGAGTTCCTTTCGACTACGCTCCAGATCGGCCAGAGCACATCGATGCAATCCTCAATGGACTCGACCGCTACAACCCTGAAACGACGAACATCTTCCAGGAATACGTGACTGAGCAATGCGAATCCAAGTCCTACGACTGTTACGCCAACCTGGCTCTTCTTAAGCTGTTAGTGTTCCTTTCTTTTCTATAAAAAACCTCCCCCGACGGCACTACATATCAAATGATGATGCGTTTTATTACGTTCCCTATTACCTGAATGGCCCTGGAGAATGAATCCCATAGAGGCCCTGAAGCAAGATTACAAGCTATATCTGAAAGAATCTTGACAATATCTGTTAAACAAGGCCTTTGGTTTGTTATCATGCTGATAATGATACCTTGTTAGTTACCAATTCAATCCCCATCTCACAAAAGACGAAACCATTACCAATATCCTCGTCAAGGCTTTGACTGTCTTCCCATCTCCCGACTTTTCACTGGCGCTCCACCTTCTCCCACCACATATACTTACACCTGCCTCTGCTTCATCAGCTCTTCCAGCTGCTGGTGATGCACCATTATCCGAAGCAGTTCAAAAATTGAATGTGCTCAATAACCTACTTGGTCAAGCCTCATATAGCACATTCTGGAGTACCCTTGACAGCGACGATCTCTATGCCGACTTGATCGCAGATGTTGCTGGATTCGAAGAGCTCATCCGCATCCGAATTGCCCTCACGATCTCCCAGTCGGTCCGTGAAATTGAGCGTTCAGTACTGGAATCATGGTTAGGTATGCAAGGCGCTGCATTTGATAAGTTCATCAATGGGGTTTGTGGATGGGAGATCGAAGGCAGTGTTGTGAAGGTACCACTGAACAAGGAGAACGAGGCCAAGGGCACGATTGTTCGGGAGAACGTCAAGATGGATCAGTTCTCAAGGGTCATCCGCAGAGCTTATGAGCAACCTTCATGAATGAGAGTGGCATATTCTTGAATCTACATTTAAAGTGAACTTGCATGGCTGGGTTGGCTGGGTGGCTGGCGTTTGGGAAGGAGTTAAGAGGACTTTGATTCGATGAAAAGCGTCGAGCCTCTGTATTTTAACGGGCATATATACAATGTCTAAGAGTCTCTGCGAGGCTGTCAATGACTGAATACGACAGTTTCTCCCACCCACATACATGCTCATACCAGTGCTAAATCTCTTTTCATTATTATTAAATCCTCGCCTGTATATTCAATAAAATTGAGGCCAAACTACCCCACCATATTAGCAGTATCATCCTTTGCGCGTGATTGGCCCAAGGTTACCCTCAGCCTTGCCCCTCATTCCTCTTTTTTTTGGCTTCTAGATACAAATTGATTTCGCAGCCTTTCAACTCACCAGCATTCCCTCTTACCATTTATAAATCCACACATAACTACGCTATGTCTGACAGCGAGTCCTCTGGGGATGAGGGTTATACCGTTACCAATGTCTTACTTGGTTATACAACAAAAGAACCAAAAGACGATGAGATTAGCCATCTTGGAGGTAGACCAGTAAGTGCAAGCTGTCAAGCCTAGTGAATTCAACTCTCTTAAATAGCATACTTACTGAATTTTAGACATGGATCGATTCAGTATCACCACCATCAGCCGCTCTCGCCAAATGCAAAGTGTGCAACGACATGATGGTCCTCCTCCTTCAACTAAACGGGGAAGTCCCTAACTTTCCAGGCCATGAACGCTGGCTATACATTTTGACATGCAGACGCAAGACCTGCAGGCGGAAACAAGGAAGCATCCGCATATTACGTGGACTAAGAGTGTCAGAAGTTGTAGCCAAAGACAAAAAGACTAAGGAAGCGAACCTTAAAGAATTACAGTCTGCAAAACCAGTCACCCATATTGGAGAATCTTTGTTTGGCACAAAACCATTCGCGGGTCCCTCATCCACGAACCCGTTTTCTACAGGTACATCGGCCCCTTCGAACCCATTCTCATCGGCCTCATCCACCCCCTCAAATCCTTTCGCACCAAAACCACCTGCTTCAGAGCCTGCCCCCAAAGATGAACCGACCTCTTCTCTCCCTAAGACCTTTGCCTCAGCACTCTCACTCAACAATCCACTACCACAGCAATTCGGACCATCACAGCCTTGGCCTGAAGAGTCCTCCCTCCCTCCCGCTTATCCAGTCTATTACCTCGATCCAGACTACGAAGAGTTGGATCCTATAAGTGATATGCCGATGCCTCCCCAAACCATCGAACTAGATGAAGGACCTTCGACAGCTAACCAGAAAGAAGACAAAGACGTTTATGAAAGCACTATAGATTCAACCTTCCAAAAGTTTGCAGATCGACTAGCTCAAAACCCTGATCAAGTTTTGCGATACGAGTACCGTGGGCAGCCACTGCTATATTCAAAATCTGATCCTGTGGGCAAAGTGCTGGGATCTGGAGGGAGAAATGACAAGGTGAAAACTAGTGGGATGCCTCGGTGTGGAAATTGTGGTGCTTCGAGAGTGTTCGAGATGCAATTGACGCCTCATGCGATTATGGAGTTGGAAAGGGAGGAGGATGGCTTAGATGGCATGGAGTGGGGAACTGTGATTGTGGGTGTTTGCGAGAAAGACTGTCAGCAGAGGGGGGTGGAGGGGGGTGTTGGATATCTAGAAGAATGGGTGGGAGTGCAATGGGAGGAACTTAACGAGAGGCGGCGGTGAAAAGATTTGACAGTCTTTACACATTGGGCTTATGGATAATCACCAAGAAAATAGATAATCTCAACAATATGAGGATGGCCAAACACAAAACGAAAGTTAACACAATTTGTCTGCAAACTCCCTAGGCAGATTTACTCCAAAGCAAAACAAGCTATATCTCTTGTCTATGGAATGACTGTAGTCTTAGTTTGTGTTGACTTATAAGACCGTACCTGCTTCTCGAGTACCGTTTAACCTGTGAATAGCATGTCATTCACTTGCGACTACTTTGTATAGATACTTGTATATGCCAAGTTAGTATTAGGGAATTGGAGAATGAGCCGCTCTAGTATCATTATTACATTCACCTTACAGCGGCGAATTCACCTTCCAAAATAGCTTCAAAAAATGAGCGTGGAGTTATCGAGAGGTATGAGAATTTATTGACGAAGTAAAAGAGCTACACTTCTAAAAGCTAAGAAGCAATCCTCCCACCAAAACAGAACCATGGCCGACATAGGGTATAAGAGATTTCCCCAAAGCAACCCAGAAACCAAAAGAAGATCAATAAAAGAAAACATGTGGAGATAAACTAGGGTTTGCTAGCCTTTGGGTATTCCCCAGGAACATGAAGCTGACTGACGCTGAAGTCACTCTGATGGAACTGGCCTGCCAAGCTTGGTCGAGCTGACTGGGTAGGCTCAGATACGACGGTCGAAGGTCCTAGAGAAGAAGTTGTATCGATACTGGTACCACGAGCACTAGGAACTTCCAACTGCGAAGCGGTAGTAAAAGTGTCAGGAGCGGCAATAACTGCAGCTTCGCGTGCAGCTTGTTGCTCATAATGTTCTGGAACATCAGGCGCAGCAATGTTCGAAGCTTCGAAATCTGCTAGATTCTGTTCATGTTGTTTATTGACTGAAGGGCTATTGGCTCCGTCTTCGGATTCTTTTTCGTGTCTTTGATATTGATCAGAAGCTACTACTCCCATTGTAGCACCACCGACGCTAGCGGCAGCCATCTTTCCGGCAGAGTATTGCTGATCCTCTTGGCTTTTTGGTTTATCAAGTGGTTCATTGGTGTATGGGTTGACGTTGTCTTCTTCCGCATATTGATCGACAAGAGTAGCATGATTTGGTGAGCTAAGAGTGTCCACGCCAGCATAATCTCGGCCGACTTCATTGCGTGGCAAGTTGCTTGTAGTAGCAGCTATCTCACGATCTTCGGAGCTTCCTTGACTAGACGGCGAAAGAGGAGCCTGTAAGCCGCGCTGAATACTTAGTTCACTTGGGAATTTCCCACCTTGGGGTCTGGATTGGCCAACGTCTGTCTTGGATCCTTGGGCAATGACAGCGGAAGCTGTAGTGGAAAAGGGCTCCTCATCCTCTTCGTCCATAAAACCATCGCTGCTGATCGACCCAGCCCTTTGCGATGTTCCACTGATACTACGAGCATGCTGGCGAACAAATGCATTTCGCTCTTGTGGCGACTTTTCGGTTAAGGCTTGAATGTCCTGAAACTAAGAGGCATTAAAAATGTTTGAATAAATAGAAAGAGGAGACTTACCCAAGCCATCATTGTATCATAAGACTCCGCACGGAATACCCAGGAGTGTCCACGATGCATTGAGCCAGTTTGACGACCTTTGAGCATGAACTTATTTGAAGAACTACCCGGATTCGAGTGCGATCCGAGTTTCTGCTCTGGTAGATAGAGTGACATGATTGGTGCCTGAGTTTTATCCGCTGACTTGAACTCATGGAGATGAGTTGGAGAAAGTACATACCTGCTAAAATGTTAGTCATACATTGTAATATTGTTGGTGATACTTACCAGCCTGCTGTATAACTCTTGAGATATTTGCCCTTCCTCTCGAGTAGCCCGGCTCTGACTTCTTGGGCCCTGTTTAAAATTAGCTCGATCCTGCTAGGATGATCGGGTCACTTGCAATTCATTATCTCGGCCTGGATAAGAGATGTGCTGCGCTTCCCGAACTGGGAGTTTAGGATCGACAAAGTGCTCATCCTTCTCAACAAAAGAATTCCATTCATGGTCTTTGGGCATCGCTATAGGGCCAGTTCTTAGCTCTTCCAATGCGGAGTAAGCACCGTCAGCCTCACGCCTCAAAATACCTGCATACGCATTGTACGACTTTTGAATTTCACCAACAACAATAGCTTCCAGCTCTCGCCCCGATGCTTCGAGGTTAAGGTAAGCCTGAATATCGTTAGTCAGTTCTTTAAAACAGGAATGTAGCGCCAACCTGGTGAAGATAGTTCTCCTCATCAATCTGCCTCTCAACTTGTCTATCTACTGCAAGTTTCAGAAGATATGGATCTTGTCTACCAGTCATCGCCGCAGGGTCAACATCAGATTGCCCTAAACCTTCCTGGAACTGCTTCACAAGTCTTCTGGTGCTGTCCATCTCCTTATCAACGGAATTTTTGAAATCGCCGCTGAGATTTTTAATCTCTTTGATTTTCTGAGAAAGATCAGACCGCAAGCCGGTCAAGGCCAAAATAACATCATTTTCAATGTCTTTTGCCTTATTTGCTTCAGCTATGGCATTCTTATGGTATCCACGCAAAATTTGTAGAGCATCGTCAATTCCGCCAGAAGAAAGAAAGATTGGCGGTGCTTGCGTGTTATTGATAATATTCGATACCTTCAAAAGACTCTTGGTTTTGTGTTCATAGCTCCCCTGTACTTCCCGAAAATATGTGATAAGATCTTTCAGCACTTTACGCCATGCTGGACGAATGCTAGTCAGTGGGGGCACAATGATTAGAATCTCCAAACTCACCTTGAAATCTGTTTGCTAGAATCTCCGTGGGGTTGCCAGTAGTAGGTACGGGTGAGTAAAATGCACTTCGCATCTCATCATCGTCTGTAGGTTGCAGGGCAAGACTACGCACACTTCCAGCGCGCGAACTTCGCCTACTGCCACTTCTGCGCAGACTCGAGCCTCTCTTTAGGGAGGCTTTCTTCTTCAAAGTTCCACCTCTTGAGGGAAGAAGAGTCTCCCCCTGGGACATAACAGAATTGGAGCGATTAACTGTGGGACCATCAATAATTGATTCTCCGCGAACAGATGCATCCCAATCCTCTATGAATCGCCCTCCGTGCTGTTGCGGGGAAGCTGAATTCTCTGCTGCAGCGAGATGAGATTTCGTAGGAGGGGCACTACTGGTCCCATAGCCTTTGTCTGCATAGCTAGGATCAAGAGCTGGGACTCCTCCATTTGGAGCAGACATGGTCTGCTAGTTGTACCTGGCACAAAGCTACCTGTGGATGTCGTATAATCAGAAGCGCTCTTGTTACAGAATGATTCCGAGTTTGGGGAGTATCCCGAGTAAAGGGTACCAAGCAAAGCCCCTTGTAATTGCGTTTCGAGTAACTCTCTGATATGTGATGAAGAGATACCTGGAGTGATGTTTGGAATTGTTGCTACGCTGCGACAGATGACACGAATATTCAGAGAGTAATTTCTGACAATCTGTGTTGGGAGAGGTTTGGGTCGCGTCTGGGCATGGTTAGGAGAATGATGAGATGATGGCGGTAGTGCAGCTCGCCGTAGATGAGTGTAAGGCGGGGTGACGTAGTTTAGCAACAGGGTCCAGACACTAGCGAATATTAAGATGAATAGATAACGTATAATGACCAGAAGAAGAACAGCTAGAATCTAGCGTATACACTTGTAAAGCCAATAAATGCCCAAGAATCCCTTTTATTTGTATTTGTTCTTATGGCAGATGAGTCTATTCACATCCAAAAGCACAACAGCCGAAAACAGGCATCGCACTGTGTAGCATGCTGTAGACGCTACCTACGCACTTGTCCTAATATAAGACCCAAACAGAATGATATTATAATGATTTTCAGATGAGCCTTATGTCCCAGCTCAGATCTGTAGGTCGTTATGACTATAGCTTTAATATTCGTTGGACTCTACCCTCACTCTCGTGAAACCTCGGAAGGTTGCTAGTTCCACCGTCAATGGTCAAGCCACCATATTACCGTACTACGACACAGCTAGTGCGATGGACATGATGAGCTGTACGTCTGCTTCCAGTTAGCATTTCCGGGCCGAGCTTCAACAAGAATTGCTTTACCACCCTTACCAAGTGACCCAAGATACCAAGTAACGAAAATGCCTGGCAAGAATTGACCTCGCTTCGAGAAAGTATATCTTCACCTCCACAATTTGTTTACCAGACCTTCTCATTGTTTTGGGCAGCTTTAGAGCCATCTTCTCTTTTCTACTTCTTTGCCAGTCAGCCACGCAACGAGCTGGTAATTCGTGTGGATGGACAACCATGGCTTATGAAGTACAATACGTCAAACGAAATATAAATGGTCAATTATATGGTCAACCATCCTAGGGGAAGGCTTGGACTCCTTCTAATTCTTTGAATATATGTCATCCATCAAATACAGTTAGATGCATTATCTTACACAAATCCTTTATCTCTATACTAATAAAGCTCCAATATCCTTTGACATAGGTATACTTAGCTCACTACTATCTTACAGATCAATTCATCCTTGTGAACCACCCACCATCTCATGTTTCATTCTTCATTTCATAACCCACATCAGGGTCGTTCACGTGCTCCTTGAAACCCATGAGACGAATAAGCTCATTTTTTGATGGCTTGTATGGCCACCTCTGGTAAGCCTCATAGATCTCCTGCAACATTTCGGTAGTTATGGTGCGAACACGGACGAGCTCTAGGTCCATATTACCTCCTTTCTTGGGATCGGTGAGAGATGGACATTCAGCAATCATCCATTCAAGACAACCTGAGCCAAGATTCAACAAGGCATCTTTAAGTGATTGGGTTGTTCTTGTTGTCATGGAGTCAATAAGATACTGCATGACGTGCCAGGAGTCTTGAAAGTTTTCCTGAAGGCTTGGCCAGAGCTTTTTTGGTTGATAATCCATCAAGGCTAATTCATGATGAGGAAAAAATTCATTAGCTTTGACCATAAGAGGCTCAGCTCTCCTACGATCCCAGAAAAGAAGCGGTGGTTTGTTGTGAAAGCCTACTTTGTTGTCGTGGTGAATCATGTATGAAAATCTTTGCTCATGTGGTATTTGAGATATCTTTTCTTTCCATAGAGCCGTATGACGCCTTGCTTCTTCTTTTATTGCTTCGGTGGCAGATGGCTGTTGAGCTAATTCTTGAAGCTTCAGAATAGCGTCATATTCTTGCATATACGTGTAGTGCCTTATGTTTCTGTTCGCGTCGGATTTAGCACGACCTCGAAGTACCCTGAGTCTGATATACTCGGGTGTATAGATAGCGCGGGTAGATTGGTGTGAGCGGGTTGCGATCTGCTCTTCAGGTATAGAGTACTTTTGAATTTCACCGTTTCTAAGTTTAGTGCGAAGATCCTTCAGTTCTGCGATCTGTTCTTCACTTTCCACAAAATATTTAACCTGCTTCAATTCACGGCGTTCGAGAATATTTAGTCGATAGTATTCGGGGGTACGATTGAACCCAGGAGTTAGCCGCTGAGGATTCTCGAGTCTCGCTGCGAATTCACCATCCGCAAATCGCTTTTCCATCTCCGCAAGTGCTACATCAGGTCCTCTGGTGACTGATATGGAGTTCCGATCCAAAGGTACTTTGGCACCGCTAGCAGCTTGAATTTCCAAAACGCTTTGTCGGTCATGTGGTGTGCTGATTCCTGCACGCTTCATTCTTTCCATGGTGTCAATACTACTTTGTAATTTCAGATAATTATCCCGGTATCCTTTTTCATGGACAAATGATGAGCAGGCAACCTCTTCGATGTACTCGCAGGTTAATTCATTTTCCATAGTAGACCTTTTCCGATTACCTAAGACTCTCGGACTCAAAATATGTCGTTCCTCATCTGAAACCCATATGAGCATACGGACACGCCCATACTTGTGACAGAGAGTATTGGAGCGCGAAGCACTCAGAAGCTGATGAACAAAGAGTGGTGTCACGCTTGGAAATTGTTTATATGCTTTGTTAGGACTATAAGCAACATTTGCAATCAGGAGTAAGGTGTCATTCGGCTCGTGTATTCGCGGGTCATCTTGACTCAATTCAACTTGATGGGGAAGAAATTCCGACGAGAGGGCTCGCTGAAAATGATTCCACGATAATCCAAGTTTGGGCAGCAACTTGTAAGTCGGATCGCTATCGAGCAACGGTTGAAGATGTGGCCGGTATATATTGTAATCTGGTTCTAGTAACACGTGAGTTCGAGGTTTCACCGCGTTGTGTATAGCTGCAGACCAAATTCCGGGGCCAGGGCTGATGTCAATAATATCACATCCGATATGCTTGACTAAGGTTGGTCTTAAACGCTCCACAACATCATCTGGCCAATGTTAGAAGGAAAGTCACATCTTTTATATACTTGTAGTAGGGAAAAGTCTTACCACATAGCTGACTGCTCACGACATTGACTCTCTTGTAGTCCGCTCTCTTTCCACCTTCTTTATATTCCTCAAAAAGAGATCTCGCAAGAGGATCTAGATCTTGTAACTTTGTACCCTTAGATAAATATGGCGATGTAACAATCTTCCTTAAATCCTTCTGCGACCAAATTACTTTGACCCCGACATTCTCTATTGAGTCTTTATCTGCACCAATATCAGACCGCTCGGGTTTAGGTAAAGCAGCAGCTCGCCTTGGTTTCTTCCCCCCCTCTGCAAAAGCCACTATCTTTTCTGCTGAGTCCTTTCGTTTCCCGGGCTTTCTTTCAACGATTGATAGTTCCGGATTGGGATTCTTTGTATTTCTACCCCTGCTCCCCCAAAACCGTCTTTTCCACGGTGGCAGATCTAAGTTTTGATTTTGCTCATTGGTATCTGAAAGAGGTATTTCAACCCCCCGTTGCCTCTCCTTTGGTCCTGGGTTGTCATTATCTTCACCAACTATTTCCGCAGCTCTTCTTCTACGCCGCTTTGTTTGCGACACTTCCACTGCCTGTGTTTCCCCACCTGGTGTTGTAGCTTCTGACTTCCCCCCAACCCTAGTCTCTGATATCTTCGATGCAGTATTACTCTGTATGCCGTCTGTGTTTTGAATAGTATGGGCGTTCCGAGTTGGTTCCAGGGAGAGACAGAATGCAGTTTTGACTGGAGGTCGTATCCTCAAAGAATAGAAATGGCGCAGCATCTATATATGAACTAAGAGAAAGGAAGGCCTGGAGGCAAAAGAGAATAAACAGATTTAGACCAACTGTCTAGCACTATGTAAGGAAATATGTTTCAAGGCACAACATAACAATGAGAGCCGTATAGAATCTTGCAATTATAAGGATAATAATTGCGAGGCCTAAACTTAGCCCTTGTCGGGTCAGGTTCGGGACGGGTAACTCTGTCTTGGCACGGCAAGATTGCTTGTTGAAGTAATGCTTGTGACAACTACCTATAAGCTGTTCCATGAACCACTTTTACCAAGGCAACAACAATCCTCCCTAGTATTTGTTTTTAGTTAGATAGGTGATGGCTTAATTTTTATCATTCAAAAGTACCACTTTTTCAGCTTTGCCAGATAGTTGCACATTTCAAGAAAGCAGCAACTATGGCGGGGTTAAACTCCCCTCTTGCAAAGCCCATGACCGTGAAGGAGATTTCAGACAAGGCTCAGGAGTTTGAGTTTGACCCTTACATTGCTTTGAAGTACTGGCTGAGAACTGCGGAGACACTTCTTCGAGAAGTGAGTTGACAAGGAGTCCTGAGCAAGAATATTGGCTTACGCATCATAGGCACAAATATACGAGCACGAAGGAAATGACCAGCAGGCATATCTTCTATTGATGCGCTATGCTGCACTTGTTGCTGAGAGATTTCCTTCTCATCCTCAGGCACAGAATCTCGAGAACAAAGCTGGTCTCAAGGCTGCGAGGAAAAGCCTTCCAGTGGTTCTGGATAAACTGGACGCGCTCAAGCCAAGAATCAATGCACGATATGCCATTTGGCAGAAAACATTAGAGAGACGTAGAGAGGTGAATAGCATTTATAACGATCAAAATATGGTACGCAGGAGAATGGAATCTGACCCTGCGGTTGCTGGTAAAACCACAACACTCGCTGCTGCTGAGAACAGTGACCTAGCTGTACAGTTGGCCCATAACGAGATCCGCCGACGGGAAACGAAACGAAGGGGAGCTCGTCAAACAGAGATCTCTGAGCAGGATGAACAAGATAGGCGAACCGCTGGTCTTTGGGATGACTGGGAAGCAGCCCTTTCGAAAAAGCCTCAAGTTCAAGGGGGGGTTGGTGAGGATCAACATGACATGCACACGTTACGGCAAAGAACCAATGGATCAGATGAAATATTTCGTGATGCAAGTGATCTTATTAGTAAAGCAGAATACAGGCGATCCAAACCCGGACCACTCGGGACTGCCAACAGCGAGTATAAATATCCATCTATTCCAAGGCCGCAGCCCATAGCAATGGATGACGATCAGATCTCACAGGGGTCACGGTCAAAGTCACCCAGTCGGTCAGAATTACCGCAAAGGCCTCCAAAAGAGCGATTTGATGAAAAATTACATGAGATAGCCCCAATTCGTCCAGAGAAATATGTCACGGAAACCCCGAAAGTATCATCGGCGCCGGAGGCTTCTCGAGACTACACCTTTGAGCCTTCTGCTTACTTGGAGAATGGCAATCCATTGAGAACAGTATTTCTACCTACGACCCTGCGAGAAAAGTTTCTGCAAATTGCGGCCACAAACACGCGTAATAATTTAGAGACATGTGGCATGCTGTGTGGTACTCTTGTTTCAAATGCCCTCTTTATCTCACAAGTCGTAATCCCGGAGCAGGAGAGTACCAGTGATACATGCGAGACAATAAATGAGAGCGCTTTTTTTGATTACTGTGCAGCCGAGGATCTCATGGTGCTCGGATGGATACATACACATCCATCACAAACTTGTTTTATGAGTAGTCGAGACTTGCACACACATTGTGGATATCAAATCATGATGGCAGAAAGTATAGCAATCGTCTGTGCCCCAAGCAAGTCTCCATCGTAAGTGTAGCTCTGCTTTTGCAAGTTCAGCTTTGCTAACAACATCGTAGCTGGGGAGTTTTCCGCTTGACTGATCCACCTGGAATGTCTTCTGTACTCCACTGTCGAAGAACCGGTCTGTTTCATCCACACGATGAGACAAATATTTATACAGATGCTTTGCGGCCAGGCCATGTCTGTGAGCATGCTGGGCTAAAGTTCCAAGTTGTGGACCTTAGACCGAATTAATCACCCGATGCAACGACAACCACTCTTGACTAAAGAGAGCGGGCCATCGTCGCAGGAAGTTCTGCAGCTCGGTATATTCAACCATCAACCAGGGATGAAGAAAGATCCCAGAAGTGTGGCACAGCGAAGGCGTTATTTGGTCCCGGCATTGAAGGGCGGATGTTTACGAGAATGATTGTATGGCGTTTGTGGTCCATGGCCTATAGATGATATCCAACAGAGCAAGTTGCTCTTCTCCTCCTACTTCGAAAAGATACTTGAGTTTCTCCGAGCATCCAAAATGGAAATATAGAAAATATTTAACCGTTGAGATAGAACTTCCTGGAATGTCGTCTAAGTTGACGTGCATGTTGGATCCCGATAGGCTCAAAAAGCTTAAGTGACTATGACTGCCATATCGTGGGCTTCTGATTCAGACTGCTGATTTTTAATTGTAACCTTCCACTTAAAGGACAACTTGTAAAACTGCCAATATAAGATTGTTATGTAGTAGGTCAACCTTGACCCAAGCTCGGCCAGCCTGCCAATCTAATCTCGCCAATTTCTGTTTTGTTCTAAGGCGTGGTGAGGTAGAATTTCATCTTTAAGACTATGGTGTTACGCCATTGTCAAGACAATCACTGTTCTGGTTTAGTGTTAAACAACTATTTCAAAGTATGATATCATAAATTCCAATTCAAGCTAGGACCATTCAATTCGTATTAGCCACCAATATGAGACCTATCTTATGAGCTTCTACATTTGCATCGTCACATGTGCATGGATGTACAATTTAATATCGTATATCACCGGAGTCGAGTCTGAAACTGTATACTTTTCCTGAGCTTTAAATTTGAAACCCTGTCATTAGAGGGTCACAGTTGATGTACCTAATCTTACATGTTGCGAGAAAGCCGCTTAACTGGCTGAGATGGTCTGCAACTTAAATTCGGTAATGCATATCATACCTGTAGAGATAACGGGCGCAGGGTTGGTATGGTCTATATTTCGTGCAGCATAGAACCGAGATCTGGGAACTTCAAATTTCCTACAATGTTTTACATCCTAGTGGTTGATTTACGACAAAAAGTTTAGGAGACCTAGAGAAGCACTTGTCAACTATTACTCGCTTGTTGAACTTGTGAAGGGCTAAAAGTATGAACGCTGAATACTCAATCAACATATCTGGCTTATTTTGACGTTTTCATTTGACTAGCTTGTCTTGTTTGACGTTGAAGTTGAGTGAACCATGGAATAATTTATCAACCTTTAATTATGAGTTATCGCAAGCGACTTCGCTAATACATTGAGACATTCACTCACGTCTGGGCCCATAAATCTCTTTTGAAGCTCCATTTATCTCTCAATACAATTAATATTATTGCCTTCACTACGATCCATATAGAAAAGACCAAGAACTTTCCCCTCTTATATCATAGAAACATGCCTCTGCTTGATTGCATCTTTGCAATGTGCTGCATTGCAGATATCGTATTATATTCCTGTCCTCTCATTCAGCTCCAGCCCGAGTTTCACAGTGACGATTGGCTTACCCGGTACTCAGTATATTCCTAGATCTTCCATTGATTTTTTAATAAACATTAAGACTTGAAGCGGTCGCATCAGTGACGCTATTAATGTGTCTCGCGCATCTCTTGTCATTTGCTGCTTCTACCTGTCTGATAGAATGCAACCTCAAATGCTTCGAGTTTGGCTCTCATCTTTTGCCTCGCTGTGGCTACCGTAGTATGAGGCATACCCCATACTAATATCCTAGGATAGTAGTCTGAAAATAGGAAGAGTTCCAGTCGTCTGGATCGCAACAGGCGTCTTTCAGCATGTTTTAGCTTTTGAGGTATGTGCCTGAGAAATGAAGGAAGATGTTAGCTAGATGAGTCTCAAAGTATTAGAAATTAACAGTAAGTTCTAAGTGGTCCAAAGCTACACATACCCTGTTTTTATGCCATTGGCTGTCATCGTAGAAGTAGCTTCGTTTTCCGTCATGCTATCACTTAGACTTAGAGATTGAAGCTCTTCGACTAGCTGTCTAATGTATTGGTTCGCACAACAACACAATGTATCAGAGTGATGTGTATAGAGTTGGGGATTAAAAATGCATTGATTTGTTCTCCCCAGGTTGATATCTATCCCAGATCTGAATACAGTAGAGACAAAGGGGTTTCAAGGGATTGTGATGTTGCGCCTGTATCTTTGGGAAGCTTCGAACAGCTGCACTATTCATCAGGCTTCTCGGGCTAACGTATTCCCAAGATACGAGCATGGATACGCACAATGCCCCCGGGTTTGAAGTGCATTTCTTGGACGCTGTCTAAGTTAGCTATAGTATTTGCCAGAATCTAATTGGTAACAAGAGACTACACTTCATGTAAGGTAACTTTTAACATGGGGGCCATACAAACTTTCATGAACCGCGGTGGACTTCAAGGTCGAATGAAATCTCATGACACCTGTGTAACGTGTCATATTCTACCCGCTGTATCTCACTACTCTACAACCAACGCAGGCAAATACCGAGCTTTCTTGGTTCCAGCATTCAGAATCAATCGTGAGATAGCTTTGCCGAAGGTTTGATTTCGGGAGAGCATGGCTGAACTTCATGACAGTGTTAGCTAGTTCAGGGCTTTGTAGACGTGCAAGTGAGATCTCGGTCCAGTTTTGTCTATTTTAAAGCCCGTATAGTGTTCAAGACATTCAACATTCGCCTTGGTGCTTTTCAGGAGATGAGTCTTAATATATGGTCACATGATTTGCTATCTCGGGAACGAGTGAACCAATGCTATTGCCCAATGCTAAAAGACCACAGGATCTTCTAAAGAGGTGGTCTATTTTAACACTTGAGGATTTTCTTCAAAACATTCTGTGCCTCGATTTCTTTTTTTCAAACCTTATGTAAACAGTTCCAATTCTTTCAAGTATATTAAAAACTTAGCAATATGTTTTCGCTGGCCTGCTTTGGTTTTAAATCTGATTGCAAGCCTCAGCCTGCTCATTTTCCTTCTATTTCTAACCATTTGAAATAGGGCTTCCCTTCGCCCCCAATATACGAATTCCAACAGCTACTCTAGCGACTGCCTAGAACATTGCTTTGATAAAACCTTACAAATTAGCTTGTAAAGGATTTCTCATCTTGGCTATTTATCGGAACAAACTTAAACGCCTGATCACCGGCTCCTCTTATGATGTACTAGCTACCTTTTGTGGGCCGTTAAAAAGTCTGACCGTTGGCGATGGGTGTGATGTGATGCTTTTATCGACAGTTGTTTTGTGTTGCGCGCCATTTACGCTGGCATAGCCCAAAACTGGGCTTCCATACGCGACTTAAGTAGCAGTTGAAAATATCCTTGAGCTCAGCTGAATCTCTTCTCCTTCAAGCCTTGCCAAACAACTGATTGTGAGTCCTGATGCGTATATGGAGTATGCAATATTCAGATTGAACCATTGAGCTATTGATGTAAAAGTGATGTTCCACTTTATTGGGACACATAACAAGCTTTCCATGTCTGTAACCTTGATGCTCTAACACTGCTCTTACCTAAGATTCGTGTTATGAAGTCTTTCCAACATCAAATCAGCGAGGAGGAATCCTAGGGAACTTGGGCGCTGCGGGAAATTTTAGGAGTGTTCTTCTGCGTAGCACGGCCAACCCCCATACGAGTCCGAATGCCATGCCACCCAGATGGTCAGCGTGTCCAACAAACGGGAGCCACCCTTGATTAATTGCCGTAATACTAAACACCGCTGCTCCAGCCATAAAACTCCACATTGGCATTGGAATCCAGAAGAATTCCACCCGCATGCGAGGCATAACACAGGTCAGAGCAGTACAAATTCCAAGTATCGAGCCCGATGCTCCAACGGCAGCTTGATTGATATGAGTGTTTGCTTGCTTCCACAAGCGCTCTTGAGCAAAGGCTCCGACAACGCCAGAACCAACCCAAAGTATTGCCAACATTCGGGTCCCAAACTGGGCTACAAACATTGGGCCAAAACTCCAGAAAGACATCATATTCAGTATCAGGTGTAGACCACTAATATGCGTAAATGTAGAAGTGAGATAGACCCAATATCGCCCCTCTTTTATGTTGTCCATAGAAAAGACCATGTTTCGGCGAAATGTTCTCAACCATTGTATAGCTTCGTGTGAGCCTTTCCGTGCTTCAATTTCCCACTTCCAATTTGCTGCGAAAACTCCTGCACATGCAAGTACTATAGATCCCGCCACTATGTGAGGTGTATTTGGATTTGGTGCACTTCGGGGACTGTATGGGCTGTCATTCTGCGCTTGCCACCTTGGGCTGGGCCTCCTGAACGACAAAGAAGAGGTATTGGTGAACGGCCGTTGAAATTGCTGGAGAACGCTCGGTCTAAATTGCATCGACTATAATTACAATTAGCACATTTCATAGCCATCGTAGTAGACTATCGTACCTGCGCTCGTGCAATTGATCGAATATGATAGAGGCGAGTGTTGGCAATACTATTGAGCTTCTGCCAACGTGCCATCGTATTGGTTTAGGAGACAAAAGAGATTGCGTAGCTGGGGATATCTTGAACAATTGAACCCACTCTGGAGTACACCGCTATCTATATATAACGCATATGAGAAGGCTCAGTAATTGATGCTGTTTGGTAGGGTTGCAAGGGTAACCGAATTGTTATTATTCTAGATCATGGTGGCTGGTCGTCGAGACATCCAAAAAGCTTCCGTAATCAACTACACAATTATTCATACGCAATATTTCGACAATAAAAAATCATTAGTATCTCCAAAAATTTCAAAGTTAATAATGAGTCTTAATGGAATGTGAGAATGTTCTCGGTAATACATCTTTATTTTGGAGGTTTCGTGGTTACTATACAGAGTTTGGGACACTATTTACAACTATTATACAATATTACATTGGCGCACTTCTTCCACCGAGTTATTTCAATACAGCAAAGTTGTATTTTGTCTGGCCGTTTCCCGCTCCTTCTCCAACATTGCTTGCTTTATCTTTTCTCTCCAGCCTCCAAAGCTGCTAGGGGCGAATGCTGGTAAACTCCAAAGGATATTCAATTCTCTGCCTCGTTCACCTCTTAAGGCTGACTTTTGAGTAGCATCAATAGTAGAAATAATCTCTAGAGTGTGTTTGTCCCAGTCTAACGCAGACTGTTCCATTTCCGTGAGGAGGGCAAGAACAGCTGGATAATCATCTCGTCGATGCCAGTGAATAATCATTAATTCATTATATAGTTGGGTGGTACCGCCAAGAACATGGGAGAACAGACCCAAGGACTTTATCTTCGGGAGGATCGAAAGTGTGAGGAGAGAAGGTTTCGCAAAGGACCGATCTAGTAAACGAAGGCCAAGTAAGAGATGTGATGGATAGAGAGGTCCATCCCGTGCTAAAGCTGATATACCATCTTCTGTTATAGTAGTCGACGATGGTTCAGTCAGACTGGCCGCATCGGGTGCCAGAGCCAATGTGCCCCTTTCCTCAGTACTAGTCGATGTTGGCTCTGTAACCAACATTTGCGATTCAGGCGTAGTAGCAGTAGCGATATCAGCCTTCTTCCTCGGGTTTTTTGACTTTTTGTCTACCGTTTTTGCTACAGTTTTGGCTTTTGGTTCTGTCTTCATGTTTCCTAGTCCAAGTCTAGGAATCAGAGAGAATACCTCTTTTTCCATGACACTCCACAACTCAAAGTCCGTTTTCGCAGCTCGCATAAGTCTCTCGACTCGCTCTCGCTCAGGCTTTCGTAATTCCTCTAATTTCAAGTCCATTGCTTCATCTCCAATTCTTTCGTTTTCAGTCTGGTCTGCGTTAGCATCCAGCTTGAATCCAATTGCCCGCGCGGCTGCTGCTCGAAGCGCAACTGGATACCGCTTTACCATCTCCTCCATCTCTTCTTTCGTCAATTCTTTAGCTGCACTTGTCATTATCTTCCCAACACTTTTTGTCGCGCTTGACTTATCCTTCAACACCACGTCAGCTTCACTATTAGACTCATCCTTGAATAAGTCAAGACTAGGGGGCGCATTCCGCACAGCTTGTTGTTGTCTTGCGAAGATATCAGAAAACAATTTCTGGAAAACCTGCTTTTCCGATGGTGTAATGGTAGATGTGCGATCCAAGTCCGGGTCCATCCTTGAGGTCAATTGGTCAATTGCATCCCTTTCCTCATAAACATCAACTTCCTCAGAAAAGTTTATGCTATTGTACTCCTTTCCATCACTAGTACCAAACTCATCAAACTCAACACTGTGACGGTGTTTCTCCCCATCCGCGAGTCTCTCTTGTTCCCTTCTATTGACCAGGCTATTGTCGATCAAGTCCTCTGGCACCATCCATGTTTTCCTGACAATACTTCCGGTTACTCCATCAGTGATCTCTGGCTTGCCATCAGCACCTGAGGTATCAAATTGAGAAGGTTCTGGCCCGTGGATGTTGGTAGTTCTCTTTATGACCAAACCCTGATTCCCCTCTGCTAATTGAAAAGGGTCATTGATATCGATGTTCCCTCGATCTGTTCGCACCTTAAATGCAGGGCGTCGGCTTGATTCTTTGCGGTTGTTGTCATCTTCTGCCAATCTCCGTAAATTCCCCAGTCCTCTTGTACCAGTTGTCGTGATAAGTCGTGGTTGTGTCCTCCACTGTAGGCTGGCTAGTGTCCTGGTTTGATAGAGGAAGGGCGTTGCTGTAGAACGAACAGATAAATGTATGGACTCATAAGCTACCTTTGACCCCATTTTTTAAGATCAGTCCAAAACCGCTTCCATTAGATAGATATACGCGGGAATGACAGTTGTCTATGTTGCCCAAATTATTTCTCTAGTGCACAGACAAACATCCATTTGCTTACATAATTCGGCAATTATAGCCGAAACCCCTACCCGTCCAATTATCCGTGCCGAAGCAAACAACGATGTTACTCGTTTTTTCTTACTTATACACATTTGCGTCAGGCGGAGATTAAGCTAGAAGTTCTTGCAGTTAACAGCTGTCTTAAATAAATAAAGCATACGAGAAAGACTAGGCTCTGTCAAATATTCCCCTTCCCTCAGATTGAAGTAGGGATAAACTTAATATATGTTAAAAGTGTATCTTCCACAATAAAAGCTCACTAAATAAAGCTTACTATGATGCACACCTAGCTGCTGATTCTCTTCAGTACGCCTTTGTCCCGTCCTTCAGCCTCACATGCAAATCTACGGAAAGCCACGTATCCGAATTGGCAAGTACAATGTTACCCGAAACTATGAGAATTGAACATCAATCTGAGGCTGTAAACTGTGAGCACTGTAATTCTTTCCGGTTATTAGGAAATATCTCATTAGAAAAACTCTTGGATAATTGATGACGCGCACAATGGCCCAGTCAGATAGAAATCTAGCTTGGATTTATACCGCTGCCGGCGAACCATCTAGTGTACTTAGGCTTCAGGATCTCGGCAAGCCTGTCAAGAATAAAGAGAGCGACATAGTGGTAAGTTATGATGTATTGAATGTCGAAAGACTTTAAGCTTTTGCTTCACTGAGGTAGTTCACTCTTGATTAAGTCTCAACTAGGTCCGAGTATCTTACGTTGCCTTGCATCCCGGGGCATCTATAATAATGCAATTATGCCCATCTATCTTTCGCAACACTCTCAAGATTCCAGAAACAGATTTCTCAGGAACTTTGGTAGAACAACCTGAAACGGCCGTGTTTGGCTCGATACCTGTAGGCGAACAGTAAGTCTATATCTGCAAAAGAAAAATCAACAGATCATATCAAACCTGCTAATCTGTATGTAGCATCCGCGGATCCGGTGCGCTCGTTGAATATCTTGTCACTGATCCAGGCAATATTGTCAAAAAGCCAGATAACATCAGCTCCGCGCAAGCTGCAGGTTTATCTGTGTCTGGCTGCACAGCTTTAGCGTTAATAAGGAAGGCGTCTCTGAAGCGAGGAAATAGTGTACTAGTTAATGGTGCAAGTGGTGGAATTGGCCACAGTAAGCTGCGACATTCATATAAATTGTTTTGATACAATGGTATATAATGGCCATTTTTATTTTTACTGGAACTGGTTGGCAGCAGATTCGTCTTGCATAAATTCATGAAGATACACCGACTAATAATGGATCAGTGGTAATACAACTAGCCAAAGAAGCAGTTGGCGATAGTGGTAGGGTCGTTGCAATCTGCTCGAAGAGGAATTTTTCGATGGTGAAAAGTCTAGGAGCTGACGAGGTGAGTGAAGCCAATATTCCTTGGTGGCTCAATGAAAACTATAAAATGCATCGGTATTTACCTGACATTCCTGAAACACGGATACTGTGGTAGTTAGTAATGTGGGACGTTCTCGGTTTCTGTTCACAAGCGGCTTTTTGTAACTTAATCAGCGAGAAAGCAGACGGGAATGCCTCTTTCGGTGCTGATATTTCCTCAGGTAGTTGACTACGAAGCCAATGCCCCAGTCTATCAATATCTGGCGAAACAATACTCACATCTACGATTTGATTGTGTCATAGATGCGTTTGGGGTTCAGGAATTTTACGTACATTGCCACCAATTCCTCACTGAAGGGAAACCTTTTGTGACCGTCGGTCCAGCCTTTAGGGAGTATTCAAGTTTAAGTCTATTATTCACCGTAAGTATATACCCAATGGTTTAGATCTATTGTTCTTGAATGACAGAGATCGTGTTGAATTAGTTGACGTAATACTGAACATTATGTAGGTATTCCTGGCTCTTAAAAACATCCTACTACCAGGGATGTTCGGAGGTGGAAAGAGACCTTATGTGCAGGTAGCTTCAGCTGTTTCAAAGAAGGACTTGGAAAAACTCGCTGAGTTAACAGAGGAGGGTAAGTTGAATATTTGGGTGGAGGATCCAGTTTCAATGGAGGACGCTCTCGAAGCGTTTGAGAGACGTAAGTATTACATTGAAAGAGAATGTTCTCAACGATTAATAGATGCTATAGTACATAGTCGAAGAGCTAGGGGAAAGCTTATTATAAAGGTACACTAGGATTAGTCGTTGCTAAGAAAATCACTTGCTCTGTGTTAAAAGTTGTAACAAGCGCTGCGATACATTGAAAAAGCAATGTGACCAAAGACAACCTTCTCAAAGCACCTCTGCACTCCCATTGGCAATATGCCATGCGTGAATTCAATTTTTCATGACATACAGTACTATAATCAAACCCTACTATATTAAATATGCGACTCTATATATAACACTCAGTTGCCACTGCTCAGACGTTATCTATCACGCCTTTATCAAGTCCCAAAACTAGAAAAGGAACATTCCAGCTAAGGATTTTCTACATCGGTAGTTTTGATGTTTAGATTCATACATACCGGCCTTCCCTGCGTGCCGGAAAAACCTACATGCCGGGACGATTTCATAGGTTAGGGATCTTAAATCCCCACCATAGAAACAAATAAAGTTATGATTAGTTTGCCTTTATTCTTTGATCATGTATGTATCTACAACCCTCGAATTCTAATTAGAAAAATACTTCAACATAGCTATAATATCCACTGTCCAATTAGGAATATTCAAAGCTTTTATAGCTACTGCTGTCTGTTGTCATAACCATTGGCCTGTTCCCAAATCTCGGGGCCCGTGGCGTAGAGCTTCCAATAAGGTCAAATATAGGCCCTAAGATTTGAAAACGCCGAGTACAAGGAGACCTATGTACTGGATAAAGGTGGGAGTGGTACCCAAAATGCCAAGCATCAATCCTAATAAGCGAGGAATAATTTATCCCCTATGTTATATTCATAGACATGCCAGTATCTGATTGGTTCTGTCGGACAAACTGTTAGAAAGGAGCGGAAATGAAATAGCCGCCTGCGTTTTAAAATACTTCTTCGCTCTTAATTACCCCTTTTCAACGCAATAGCCGCTTGTACATGAAGATCGCTAATAGCGGGGTTAGTAAGTATAACGAGCGGTACAACAATCATCAGCTGGAATGTCTCTGTTCGGCTAGTTAATAGGGCTTTAGTACAAGTATCATTGCCTGAGTGGAGACATATGTCACATATATTTTAGTTGTAAGTTTACCTCGTCTACAGGCTTATTTATACGATATGTGCCTCCCCCTCCCCCTTGCGAATTGCATCTCGTTTCATTGGTCCAAACAAGACCGCATACCTACTCTCGCCTGGTCCTCCGTTGAGGTGATGTGACATTAGGACAAGGAAAGCTTCATTTGCTGGGTCTTCAAGTTCAAGTGCTTACTACTCAACCTGCCCATTCCTTATAGTCTTAGCCAACTACTGCTTCCCCTTGAAACCCCTCTGACGTCCGCGCTTACATCATGCTCATATCGCTGTTTTTGCGCAATCATTGTTCAGGAGCTTAGCATACTTCGCAAACACGCTTTCTTTATTCTAGCAACATGGCAGATCTACAAGGACGGAAGGTCTTCAAGGTCTTCAACCAGGACTTTATTGTTGACGAGAGATACACTGTTACTAAAGAGCTTGGACAAGGGGCTTATGGTGTTGTCTGGTAAAGAGCCGAATCTGCCAACAAGCTTCAATGCGCATGTTGCTAACTTGTGGCATAGCGCTGCCACCAATTCCCAGACACAGGAAAGCTTTGCAATCAAGAAGATCACAAATGTGTTCAGCAAGAAGATCTTGGCAAAGCGCGCGCTGCGTGAAATAAAGTTGTTGCAACACTTCAGAGGACATCGTAACGTATACATTGGCATGCTACCGGGTGGACAGAAGACTGATGCCGGCAGATTACTTGCTTGTACGATATGGATATCCCTCGACCCGATAACTTCAACGAGACCTATCTCTATGAGGGTAGACATAGTGGCATCTAGCTCGTGCGAATAAATGCTAATGTGCATGCAGAGCTCATGGAGACTGATCTCGCAGCTATCATCCGATCAGGACAACCCCTCTCTGACGCACATTTCCAATCTTTTATCTATCAAATCCTGTGTGGATTAAAATATATACATTCGGCCAATGTCCTCCATCGTGATTTGAAGCCAGGAAACTTGTTAGTCAACGCCGATTGTGAGCTTAAAATTTGCGATTTTGGACTAGCTAGAGGTTTCTCGGTTGATCCGGAGGAGAATGCAGGATATATGACTGAGTATGTTGCAACGAGATGGTATCGTGCGCCGGAAATCATGTTAAGCTTCCAGAGCTACACAAAAGCCAGTGAGTTATATACATAAGCTAAAGATTAATCGCTAATGTCGCAAAGTCGATATGTGGTCAGTAGGTTGTGTTCTTGTGGAGCTGCTTGGTGGACGCCCTTTTTTTAAAGGCAGAGATTATGTTGATCAACTTAACCAGATCCTCCATATTCTCGGCACTCCAAATGAGGAAACTCTTTGCCGAATTGGATCACCTCGTGCGCAAGAGTATATACGAAGCCTGCCATTCATGCCTAAAAAACCTTTCCCCCAGCTTTTCCCTAACGCCAACCCGGATGCGCTCGACCTCCTAGACTATATGTTAGCCTTCGACCCTTCATCTCGAATCTCTGTTGAGGCTGCGCTGGAACACCCGTACCTACAAGTCTGGCATGATGCCTCTGACGAACCTGGGTGCCCTACCACCTTTAATTTCGACTTCGAGGTTGTCGAGGATGTAGGAGAGATGCGCAAAATGATCTTGGATGAGGTATATAGCTTCAGACAACAGGTTAGAATTCAGCCTGGCCAACAGAAAACGGCTCAAGGCCCAACAGTGTACGCAAATTCCCGACAGTTCGAAAGAGACACATATCATGGCATGGCTAGTTTTTCTCAAGATAAAGTTCAGGCTCTAATCTGGGGCATGACTTCAGAAAACAAACACGTTGCTCATGATAAGCTCTTTCGCCTTCCCATCCTCCCCATCTCGAGCAAACACTGACATGTTCTACAGGCCGATCCCACAAACAGGCGGTAGTTGGGGAGCAGAGGACCCTAGACCGCAAGAGACTTATGGACAAGATGCTACAGGACTAGAGCAAGACCTTCAAGGTGGTTTAGATGCTATACATAGATAGATACTCTCTTTCAATTCAAGGACCTGCTTGGATTCAGGAATCGGGTATCTACACAAGACTAAGCAGAACGAACAGAAAGATAATAGTAAGAAAAAGACTTCATATGCCACAAGAAATAGCGACTCCTAATAAGCATCTACTTCCTCTTCTAACAATTAACATCGTGTTCTTGGCGGCTTCGATAAGCTTCGAGATGTCAGTCAGGTTGAATGTTGGGATGTCATCACCAGAGAGAGGTATGGTTGGAGTGGTATCAACCTGGTGTCAGTGTATGAGGTCCTCACCTATATGCCTAAGGCCTAATAATTGAGATTATGGCATAAATATTGCGGGTGTTCATTAGCACTACCCGAAATCATTACTCTCTTTGATCCGAGGCAAGGAAATTATCCCGTGTTACTCACTTTATCCATATTTTGTATTTTGTATTTCATGTTACATGTTACATGCAGAATTGACCCTGTCATATCAATCTGCCCATCCCTCCTCTAGCTCCTTAAGCTTCATTCTCTTTGCCCTCCAAATCCACTTCTCGAAAATCCACCCCTGTCTTATCGACACTCTCCTTTCTCGTAAACAATCCCACAAGACTATTTCTTCTCCATCCCTTTTCAGATCCCGAGCTGATGCTTGACCAAACACTCATCCGTCTCCCATTCCCATTGTCGGTCGTACGCACCGCATAGATAGGTTCAGACGGCCTGCCTGTATTAACTCTTGTTAGCCCGGCCTATCAATAACCTAGGTGAGTGACAAATGAGGGACGAACGTATATTCCCGGCACCGCCAATGCCAAAGCTTCTTCGTTCTTCAATCACTATATCCCTTCCTTGACTGGCCATTCTCTCTTGTTGCAGTTGTTGCAGTCGAAAAGTTGTTTCCTGGCTGCTGAATCTAGGAACAACCTTCCGAAATGATCTACTCGCAGTGTGCCTATTGTTCAAAGCGACTGCCGAGGGTGATTTGGGGAGTTGCTGACTGGGATGGAGTAGTTGTAGTTCTATATCGGTATATTGATTTCTAATCCTCTCAATTCGTATGCGGGGAAGTCGAAAAGATATAGACCTTTTCCGTAATCTCACGGTCGGCATTGTGAAGTGAGAGATAAGTCGATCACTTCGAGTCTAAGGTGATGAAGTGAATGATAGGGCGACCCGACGGAACAAGCTCTACTGATGACGAAAGACCTCCTTCAATGAGGGTGCAGCAGAAACAGGAGTCACTGGCTAGAGATATGGATCCCCTCACTATTCAACCCGGATCCGAGTAAGGTCATGGGAAATAGCTGAGGCTACTAGGTGCTGGTTGGAAAGAGAGGTTAACAGTCGTCATGCGTCTCCTACTTCACTGCATCCTTCCCCGACACTATAGATAGTCTAATGAACCCCCATTTGCCCTGCAGCTGCATGCTCATCCTGGACTTACATTTGAAATGCCAAGCGTGCCCAATACGTTCATAATGTGTTATCTCGACTTTAGTCACCCCTGCCAAGTGTGACAAGCTTTGTGGGGGTGGATGCTTGCAGATCTTTGGGTATGAGCCGGTGGTAGATAGATGTGCGGAGCTGTTACTATGATCTCCACCCAGGCCCAAGAGCTCATCAAAGAAAGGTGTGGCCCAATATACATACCATTAATGCTTCTACCTCGGTCTCCAAACCCCTGCTTTAGAAAATCTCTTAAAGACATATCGACTAAAGGGTCTCTAAATGTGTTAATCAAGGGCGGGCCAGCAAGTACTCCTTGAAGAAAATTCTCGCATGTCATTCTTTGCTTTTTCCCTTCCCTCGTCTTTCGGCGTAATTTAACACCCGTAGTTCATTTAATGGCTGCAGCATCCCTTGCAATTGAAACAAGAAGGGATGAAACTCTCGATAGCTCATTAATCACACGGTTACGTATTCAGTAACGGATATTGGGGGTCTGCGAATCCCCAATGTGGCACCAAATCAGGCCACAAGATGTACTTCAAACAAAACGTTCCGTGTGTACACAACATATAATAGTGCTCTGCTCAGCTGTACTATGCAATACAATATGCATACATCCCGTATTTTACCACTCGTTGGACGAGAAATATGACTTGTATGTTTGTACCAACGTCTACTTGGAATATCCCTTGATTGTTGGACCATGATTCCTTTGTTTGTCGAAGCACATTACTTCGTAGGCAAAAGCATATGAAGTAAGGCCGCTGTCTTCCATAGAACATATTTTTGAGCAAGACATCTTTGCCGACAAGTCTTCAAAAGGTCGGTGAGAACGCCCGTCTCCTTATGCAGTTCAACTTCCTGAGAATCTCCAGATCTCTATTAATCGTTAATCCGTGGTGTTTTATCAGCTGTTAGTACATAGTGACCGTAAATCACAGCACAACGTGTAGTCAAAGATTATAGCGAGTCGCAAAAGCATGCTAGGAGACCATCTGTAGCTTGCTGGCAATTTTAGTTTCAATCTTTCTTGTTGCATGTGATGCCACTAGCTGTCAATTGAACATTAAGAAGGTTTGTGCTACATACAAGAAGACTGAAGGGACTTGTGGGGGTTGGAACCAGACCAAGAAAGCTAAGACACACCTGGCTCTCTGTCTTTTGCTTCTCAATACCAACTTAGTCCATCCACGTCAAAATACCTCACATGATTACTCCTTCAGAGATATAAGGATGATACATATACAATAGCTGCTAGCAATTTACTTGACAGCTCATTTATATCCGTTCCCAAGCGAACTTTTCGAAAGATGCTAACCTTCAAATTGGCTCTGCATCTTTCTTGAAATCAACATATTGTGAACGTTTGCTCTTGCACTCCACACAATATTCTCGGTCCATCCAGCTTCCCGTATCTCGGTTTTTGCTTTTTCGTGATTTTGTATGTCTGAGTCTTTAAAGATATGGCCCTTGGCTTTATGATGTTCAAACAGCGGCGGTGTCACACTAACGCATCTCATTCCCATCCTCTGCGTGTCTCTGCCCCATCTACACAACCCCGCCAGTGCGATATCAAAAGGCCCTGTCAAGTGATCGACACTCAAATCGAATAAAACTTTCTGTGCTCCTCTTTGGCTAAGCGCGTAGGCAAAGCTACATATTGGTCCTCCAGAAAAGTGAACCCAACGGGTATATGGAGTTTCAGTGTGATTTTGAAAACCCCGAACTTGGTCTGGAGGTGGCACCGTGACATCAGGGGATATGATGTACTTCCGAGTCATGGCTGCAATGGATGAATCGGTAAATGCCACTCTCTGATTTTCATCAAGATCTTCTGGAAAGACTTCGCCGCAATGGCCAAGCCATAACAAATCCCAATCGTCACCATACGGAGAAGAGTTTTTGTTCGATAATTGAACTAGAAATCGAATTTAGTATAGTAGCTTGGCTGTCTGGATATGACATAACTTCCAAAATTAAAGGAACAGAAATAATGGAAGTTAACGCACTAAATCGTGCTCCTTTCGCGAACTGTAAGAGCTGTTTCTTCAATCTAACATCCCAATCCATGTCATCCTCCATGATAAGAACAGATGCATAGCCTTCTTCGACCGCTCTGGTCACGGTCAGCATCTCTCATGCAGTGATTGCTAATGGGATACTTACTTGCGCACGGCATTCCTATCAATCAGAATCTCAGAATCAGCTTTTATCTACTAAGAGGAATTTCGGGAATGGAGCCATGATAGCACAGGTTCTTCACTCCCAATGTATACTATCTTTTGTATACTTGTCTAGATATGCAGCCTCTTTATAAAACATCCAAACGGAGGATTTGGCACTGATAAGGTTACTCACATATGCCCTCGCCAACTGCCAACGTTACTCTCCCACAAGGCGACTCTGTCCACGCCGAAAGGCAATGCTTTATCCGGTACACTTTCGCCTTTCACGCCATCCACCCAGTCTATTTTGAATCCAGTCAGACTGCTAGTTAAAGCTAGCGCATCTCTTTTATCACTTCGCTCTGGCAAACCGATAGCGAATATCTTTTCGAAGCCCAAGGTATTATTGGTGATAATCCGAGTCTGCTCTAAGTCTGCACGGGAATGTGTCGAGGTATAGGTATTCCAAAAGCCACTGTAATTCAGGTCAATCTTTATGTCTCGAATATTGCCTTCAACGCCTGCATAATCCGGGAACTAGGCAACTCACTCAGCTGGGCCATGCACCGGAGACACAGTTGCAGTGCGCATTACGAGCAGCAGGCAGAGGCATCCTAGACTAAAGATGGCCCCAACAGGGACAGTCCTGGGAACAAGCATTGTTGAAGGTTAATTAGAGAAGATGGAAGCCCAAATGAAGGAAATTCAAGGGCCTTAAAAGAGAGGGGAATGCCCTACGGAAAGATTGAGCTCTTTTGGTAATCAGATTTTCTGGTGAAGATAAAGAGTGGTGCCTTCCGTTTTAATCACCAAGTACCACCCCTTCACAATGGCTCCGCGGGTATCAAACCCAGATTCTAGGCGGTTTCTGAATCTGGGACATACAAGAGACTAAATAATGAAAAACTATAATGTTTCAGAGATAACACCCACAAATAACCTAAGAAATATAATGCTTAAGAAAATCAATAGAAATGTTAAGACTAGCATATACTTGAGTGACTAGTGCTCCCAGAGGTTCCAGAGTGAAAGTGACTCTCAGACAATGAAAGAAATGCATTCAAGAGAACACAAAAGAATAATTGTGTAGCATTACATCTAAATTATGCCAGCTTATAGACTAACCCCATATACAATGCTTAATTGCGTGCCTCATGTCCATCGTGAATTCATAAATGCAACCATCAACTGGTCCGTGAGTATTATCCCGCTATCTAGATGCAAATATCGCTCGCTAAACCTACTTTACAACCTATGATACCCAAGAAAATGCATTTACAACACCGGCGCTGTTGCGAACTTTAAACAATACACTGCCAACAATTCCTCGCTAAAATCATCAAGTTCGATTATTCTGAAGTTGTCTTTCCACTTGTTTAGAAAGACTTTTGAACGATATTCCTGGCCAAGGCCTTGACTCCATGAGACTAATTCGACTTTCCAGCCTTTGGAAAGAGCTCGCTCCACATTTTTGAGAAATCCGCCTGAATATTCTGCTTCCGCCGCATCACCACTTGCCAGTACAATTGTGGATCTATAGAATCATGATTAGAGACCAACAATGAATAATGTGTATAACAAAAAATTCCGAAAATACTGTTACTTACGGCTTTGCTGTGTCGACTAAGCTCTCTAAAAGCTTCATCTGCAGAATCTCATCAACCCCTTGCTCGGAAACCTAAATCCAGCCCGAGTCAGTAAGGCTGTAAACTGCATTCCGTACCATATATCTAACTTGGGAAGAATATATTACCTTTAGCGCCATATGGCCGCCGTCCGAACTGGAATGTCCTGAAGTCGTTGCATAGCCATTCCCGTTACTTCGTCTCTTCTTAGCGGGCGTTGTATCTTTACGTTTAAGAACCCGTTCCAGGATATTAAGCTCGTAGCCACATTCTTCTGCTTCTAGCATATAACTCGGTACTTTAGGTCCTTGGCCACGAATTGGCTGACTGTTAGAGCCCACAAGCACTCGTCGAGCAACAGCTCTGCCTCTTTCTAGGATTAAAGCTAGAGCTTGCCACGAGATTGGAGCTTGCTTAGTGTACGCTTTCACATTGAGCCCTCTCTTAATCTTTAGTGCATCGTAGAAGCCTAAGAACTCTGTCAGTCTTCTAAAATCGAGGTATTTCAGGTATAGCTTCAGAAGTACATACCGATGACGATGTTGCTGACATCTACGAACACATGAATGCCTTCGCTTGAGCTCTTTGCCTTCTTGAAGCGATTCAGCTTCCTGGTAAGCTTATCCATCTTCTCTTCCCGTGTAAGGGTATCGAGTGGCTGTATTATCTGCGGATCAATTCGTAGCTCTGGGATAGCCGGTGGATGCCATATTTGAGATGTCTTCACAAGAGCCGGACGTAGGTAGTCCTCGGCCTCGGACTCGAAGTCTGCAGAGTTCTTAATCTCTTTCTGCTTTACCGGAGACCTATGCCGAGGTTTCCGAGGAGTTGCATGTAAGTCCCGGAGTGTCGCAAGTTGTGATGCTTCTTCAGTGTGTATCTCGTCCGTCCATCGTACCTCTTTTCCTTTAATCCGCAGTGCTGTGTCCGAGAGTGAGGAAGGTGGCGTATCTTGATTCGATGATTCGGCATCTGTAGATTCGGGTGTATGGCTTGCCTGACTCTGAATTGGCCAATCCAAATGTTGAAAGAGTCGACTGAAATCGCCCAAGCTGCTCGACACATTGTCTTTAGTAGACTTTGGATCAAAGCTGCATGTATCGAGCTTCTTCGACGAAAGCGCTCGGGCTTCGTCCTCTCTCCAGATTTCTAGCAAACCATAAACAGAACTGAAATTGTACTGCGGCGGAGGTATAGATAGATGAGGCGGGGTAGTGTGGCGATGATTACTCGGGGTCATTGTGAAGGTCTAATAGAGGTGGTCTTAGTAGAGAACATAAAGACCAGTTATGTAGCTTACAGTAGGAAGAGAAGATACGTTGATTCCACATAGTTGTATTATGTGAAGTGCCAATATGGATATGAACAAAGGGCAAAAAGATTTCGAAGTCAAGCTTGAGGTGAATATGGATGCAATGAGGCTGACAGCAACAACATATCCACTCCACTCCACCTTGGTGGCGTAAGCTCGGTTGCAGCAATACGCTACCCCTCGCTTACAACTTGCCTCCAACATCAGTCGTTGTTCAAGGCTTGAATTATCGATTCCTAGAATTTCTTAAATGGGTTACGACATAAGTCTAGGTAATTTAGTTTCATCTAATCATTCACAGTATACAAAGAGATACCTTTCTATAGGTACTGCTTTTCTGTTTCAAAATCTCCATGTGGCAAGGTAATCTAGTTCCACTTTAGTAACTTTTGTTAACCTTCTTATATGGTATTGTTGGTTATTTATAGGCGCACTTCATGCCGCCAATTTTTTTTCACATTTTTATTTTCAAAGTCGATGTCTTGTAAAAATGATAGGTAGACGCTTATAATCATCATTTATAAACTATGGAACCTATAACAAACTGGAGCTATTTGTGGGGAACTAAAGCGCACCAGGGGAACACTACTTCAGAGAATGAACAAGAATGAGATGTAAGTAAGTCGGAATACGCGAATCTGCAAGCCCAAATCACCTTCTCCTTTCAACCATCCAACATACCCAGAGCCTGAACCCTCTTATCAGCCAACATATAGAGTCTCTCCATTGACACCTTAGCGCCACTTTTGGTGCTCAAAAGCTGCGCGCTCTTGATAAGATTCTTAATCTCTCGCCCGTTAAGCTTCAACTCAGCCAGCTTCGCCACGGCATCACCTCCCATCTCAAACTCAAACTTGTCCGGTCCAGCTTTCTCGATAAAGTTGTCCCATACAGTAGCTCTCGCATCCGTGGTCAAATCATGGTAAGGTAAGAACAGATCCACTCTACTTTGAAAAGCGTGATCGATAGACGAAATGCGGTTCGTAGTAAGGAAGAGGATACCTTGATAGTATTCGAGTTTTGTGAGAAATATGGAGACAAGCTCGTTACGGGCGAGCGACTCATTGGTACGGGCACCGAGGAAAACATCGGCTTCATCAAGGAGTAGCATAGCATTCCACATGCGACATAGTTCAAGTGCCCGCTCCAAAGACTTCTCTACTTCATCAGGCTGGGTCCCAAGGTCACCAGCAGACATCGAGTAGAGTGGGACTCGGGAACGCTCAGCAACTGCTTCAGCTGTGAATGTTTTCCCAACGCTTTTTTCTGTTAGCCAGACGAAAATAAAACAATAGGAGATAATAGTTGTGAATACTTACCCAGGTGGACCAAACATGAGAATAATAAGTCCACGACCCTAGATTCCAGTAAATTAGCACTCAATTTACCTGAAACTGTTTTGGGGAACACAATAGCAGCGGCTCCAAGGCTTCTAACAAAAACACTTTATACTCCGGAGATAGGCTTACCTTGTCGGGAATGAAGTCATCGAATTTAGTGGTAGAGATACTCTTGTTTTCCACAAACGCCCAAGCAAGATCTTTCTCTCCACCAGGAAGAACAAGTTTTTCAAAGGCTTCATCGTTCCAAGTCATCTCCTGTAATTCATCTACCATAAGCTCGCACCAGTCCTTAGATTTCAGGTCGAATCCCTTCATCCAAGGGTTAGCCATCATGGCCTGCTCATCTGTAAGATTTTGGAGATCCTCGCTTCTCTCAGCCGGACCTTTAGCAACAGATGCAACTTCCATAGTAGCGACAGTGAAATTCGTTTCATAAGGTGTGTCGGAGAAATCTGTATCTTCGGCATTATTGTCTCCAGTTTCGTCATCAGCCTCGGAGTTCAGAGGGCGTAGGGTTGGTTTGACAATATTGCAACTACGGTAGTATGCATAGGCATCAACACAAACTTTTCCAGCAACAGGTCGTTGCTCAGGCTTTTCAACTTCCAACAAGATCTTAGTACCATTACTGATCATGAACTTGTATCCACGAAGGCGCTCGAACTTTCTACCACGCTCTATCAAAGCCAGCTTAGTTTTCTCACTGTCGGCTAAAAATGAGATCGGGAAGACAGGGAGGGCTGTGACTCGACGGTACCCTTCATACTGCCAAATTGTAAGGGTAGTTGTCGTATAGCCGCTGTTTTCACCATTCCAGTCAATGTATTCCATGCTAGAAAACATTAGTGATTTCCAAAACAAAGGAGTGAATCCAAAGACAAGCCAATAGCCGAACCATTACGCATTTGCATTCGAGACATTGGAAGTAATAGCCATCTTAGTAGGGATATTGTGTTCCAATATTTCAGAATCAATTGAGCTCTGGTTTTGATTTCTCTCTTGGCGGTGGAGGGACAAATAGTCTTCACTCCTAATGGCCTTACTCTATGACCCAGCCTGCGGGGTGACAATGATCAGCAGGTCGCTTTTTGTACTTCAAAACACGACAGATGGCATCAACTCCAAAAAACTTCGTTTGCACGAAAGCACTTGGTGGAAATATTTGCCATACATTTTCGAAGTTGACCTTTTTTGGTTAGTATACACTAGCAAATATTATGTGATATCTTACCTTGCCTGTCTTCTTGGTTTGATTTAAAGAGAGAACAGAGGAGGCGATAATAGGGGAGAGAAAAGCAAGTAAGGCTGAGGCTGCACTCTTGAGAATACCTTCATTCGCTCTGACTTGGTAGGCTTTCAAACTGTCCCAACGATGGACTAGAGGCATAAAGGGAGGTTGGAAAGACCAGTTTTCAAGTTCCATGTCGAGATCCTGATACTTGTTCAAGACTTCAGTAAGAACCTTGCGCATAGAGATATCATGAACAGTAATAGATGAGGTGATCCAGTGTTTGTTCTCATAAACATGACGATGCACAATAGGTACCGAGTTGCTTCTCTTACTTCTATTGAAAACAATCTCTTAGTTACTTTTCAGATATAGTAATCTCTAGGAGTTGAAGCATTGCCTCGCAAAGTAGATCACTCTTAGTAAATGTCTAAATACTACTATTGAGACATTTTACCAAGAGGATTAAATCTCAAGATCTTCTCAGACAGGACTTCTTTCTTAAGAATATCAGACTTACAGATCCGCTTCATCGTCATCGACTACTGCAAACTCGCTCCAACGGGATTGGCAACAGTTGTATTGACATGTGTGTTGATACCAGTTGCTAACAAGTTTCGAGCTGTAGCCAAGTGATAATGCTTCCGCAGCTCCATCGGTGTTCATTGCTAGTGGCTTAACCTCGACACCTTCTAGAACTTGTGCTACAACCCCTACATCGGCTTCTTCAGGTTCTCCCTCTTCCTCGCTCACATAGTCATCTTCATCTTCATCTTCATAGCCATCATCGGAGGCTAGAGTTGTCAGTCTATGTATACTAGGACGAATTTTCAAAGATAGAAATACTCTTCTCTACGGTCTTCTTAGTACGAGCCATGTTTTCTTTGGCGTCGCTCGAGTTGCTAATTAAATATTGCAGTAAGAATAGCCGATCTCGAAGAAAGGGATTGAAGTTTAGAGTAGCTATGGACTTGAGAAAGATTTAAGGAGAATTGTGAGTCGGGAATGGTTATGTAGATATACGGTTTTTATAGTTATATTTGTGCCTCAGGTTCCACAAAACTGCCTAGAATCATTTGGCATCTAACAAGGCAGTTACAAGAAATGAGTCACTTGACGTCAATTCTTTTAGTTCTTTCCCAATAGTTGAGCCATACGTTAGGCAACAATCGTGCGGGGTGGAATTAGTTGGGTCAGTAGACGAACGATCTAGATAAACTAAGTTTTGGTTGATACACGACGTCAAGAACATGCTAGACAATTAATTCTCTGTAACAGTTACAAATTCAGTTCGCAGGCGACAATATCTAACATGATGTCCTAGTAATTGGTCTGATAGGTGCCTGGCTTCACATTTTGGTATTGGGGAAAGTTGGGCTTATTCTACATATGTAGTTCACTAGTTGATCTAAGTATATTTTGGTAGCTCGTAACGGAGACAGGCTCAAAAGAGTGGGGAAATCGAAGTCAGCCCAATCGATCTATTGGCTGGCTATGTAGCTGCGTAAGACATATACTTGAAACATATCCCTATACGCGGAAGTCTCCTGAGATTATGGTGCCTGACATTTGCATATGGTCACGTGACCGAATACATTCTCGCCTATGTTCTTATAAGACACTAAACAGGGAGCGCGCTAGCCCGAATCTGTGTAGCTAGTAAACCCAAATCAGTATCGACTTTGATTTGGTGTCAACAACCACTGCTGTTGTCCAAATGATGGACTATTATATCCTCGAAGCCGACCCAGCAATCCAACGGTGGCAAAATGTAACCACCAAATTAGGAGGAACTTATACCAGAAACTGCTTAGCGATATTCGCTTAATCCCCCTGTTCTGGATGTTGTGGCTGTCACTGCCCCCTCAAAATCTCATTCAAGGCTGATCTGACGCTTTACAACATACGAAAGAGAGATATCTATCTTGCGGTGGATTCTTCACATTCGGCGACACCTGCTTGAGAATTCTAGCCTCGATCAAGCTATTCCCGAAGCTTCCGGAAACACTTGCAGCTACATCAGTCCTGCGACCGACCGGAATGGAATAGCGTTAGCGTTCTTTGTTTCTTCTGTTTGTTGAAATTACCAACAGGCTAGCTTGCATCTCAATTGGCCAAGGCTTCCGCAGCATTACCTCTCTTATACGGCGCTCCTAACGGGGGATGAGTTCCGACCACCGCGCGGCGTATACGTTCACGCAGGGGCTGTATGTCAACTCTACCTCCTATATATTTGATGAACGACCATCTCCACCTACAAAACTATATCTATCGACATCAGGTCGGTAGTAGACTCGATGAATTCTTCTAAGGAATGGGGAATGCCCCGATCATCGAGTCAAGAATACGAACTTGTCCCGAGATCCTCGATAGAATCAACCCGGTCCTATTCTGACTTGGAACACGAACACTACGAACGGCCACGTTCTAGCTTGCGAGGAGTTGGACGTTTCTGGATCAGGTCCCTAAAATCCCTTGTTTCTATATTTACAAAGTTGCGGCTATATCCACGTCAGCAGCATAAGCGTCGAATTTTATTGATTCTTGGCACGTTACCGAGTATCGCTATCTTGTTACTGGTATTCACAGCAATTTTTCGACCTTCGTATTCCAATCCACCGGAACACTACAGGCTACTAGAGAAAAGATGTAAAGAGTCGCAGGAGCCAGGTCGGGGAAATATCAACAACGAAAAGGTCTTTATTGCTGCTTCGTTGTATGACAACCACGGCGATCTACTAAGTGGCCATTGGGGGACTGCAATAAGGGAGCTGGTTCAATTACTTGGCCCTGTGAATGTACATCTCAGCATATATGAAAACGATCCAGACGAAGCTGCCAAAGGAGCCCTTGGACAACTTCGAAATCACCTCAACTGTAAGTTTGTTTCGACTTGTGTCATTGTATCTATTTCTCACACCCCTCACAGGTAACGTGACGTTCGTGTCAGAGCATTTTTCTCTGAGTGAGATTCCGCGTGTCACCATCCCGTCAGGCGAGCAGCGAACAAAGCGCATTACATTCCTCGCCGAGGTGAGAAACCGCGCGCTGCGTCCCCTTGCGGATTCTACTATACATTTCGACAAGCTATTATATGTGAACGACATCATCTTCAATCCAATCGACGCGGTTCAACTACTGTTTTCCACCAACGTCAATGCCCAAGGACTTGCCCAGTACGGTGCGGCGTGTGCAGTTGACTTCATTAACCCTTTCAAGTTTTATGATCGGTATGCGACAAGAGATCTTGAAGGATACGAAACTGGACTCCCCTTCTTCCCATGGTTCACAGATTCAGGACAAGCAGCTAGTAGGAAAGATGTCCTGGCACAGAAAGATGCAGTACGAGTGCGGGCCTGTTGGGGAGGCATGACCGCTTTTGAGGCTCGTTGGTTCCAGAAGAATACCAAGGAGTTCTCCCAGAGTAATGAACTTAATAATTTCGCCACCGATGTACAGATCTCACCTTTACGCTTTCGATATGAAGTAGACCCTTTTTGGGACGCTTCTGAATGCTGTCTCATCCATGCAGACCTGACATCCCTCCGTCAGGGTAGCAATGCTACAACAGACACAGGAATATATACAAATCCATATATCCGGGTCGCCTATGATGCGAAGACGTTGAGTTGGCTTCCCTATACTCGCATAACTGAGCGCGTGTACCCGCTCGTACATAACATTCTCAATCGATGTATCGGATCGCCCAAGCATAATCCACGGAGACTCACTCAGCCTGGAGACAAGGTTGTGGAAAAGGTCTGGAAATACGCAAAATACGGGGAGGTTCCCCAAGATTCCAAAAATAGTTGGGCAAGGGGATCTTACCATGATATCGAGAGGATAGCAAGCCCCGGAAGGTTTTGTGGGAGAAGGAAGCTTGTAGTATCAACGAGTGATTCCGATGATGGGGATAGAAAGTGGACAAGCGTCCCCCTACCATTACCGGACAGGTGATACGCATTCGGATTACTGACTGTTGGTTATCTGTGAAAGTGGAAAGAATTGAGGTCGCTCTTACTGCAAAAGACGACTTCCATCCTCTTTCCGTTGAATCGACCTAGGCGGATGCTAAACTCCACGCAATGCCGAACTTGATACAAGGCCTTGAGGGGCGGGAAAAGAGAACAACGGTTAGAGGATGATTCGCAAATGGTGGAGAAGTTCCTGTCGAAACATCCAGGGTATATAAGGAACATTTCAGCCATGTCGATACTTCTGGGCTTGAGAGCCAGTGACATAGTATTCATGTATTATATTTGCAATTTGATAGTAATTGGATGTATACGATTAATGAAGTTACAAGAAATTAAACAATATCAAGTCTTAAAAACAGGTATTATCTGCAAATAGCGGAATGTGAATTGCCATATTCCGAAGACCTTTCCGTTCTGACGTTGAGTAGCAAACTCGCCTAATCACAGAAATTGTGGATCGTCCAAGCATACTTGCTTGGGAAGCATCTACTCAGTAGCTACACAATTGTTGTGAGCGTGAGATTCGAAGTACTGCTCTGCGTGGTTGGGAGTCATAGAGTCAGTGATCAGACCTTATGATCACCTCATTTATAATATGTACCGTTGGCAGGAATACGAGCTCTAGGTTGGCGAAGGATATTTGTAAATGTGGAAAGAACAGACCATTAGCATGTGCCGGCATCCAGCTTCATATTTGAGGAAGAAGAAACACATGAAGCAAAAGTGCCGGCTGCGGAACTATGTTAAGCGAATGATGTGCATATGCACAAGGGGACAGGGGCGGAGGAGGGAACTCCATTGAAAAAGCATAGTATGATCTAGCCCGGAATTTCCCCATGATTCAAAGGATCACCAACACCAAGTGTTTGAGACCCCGAACATCTATGCCGTCAGATGGAGACCTGCTGTTTACAAAAACCAAACGAAGCGATTGCCATCATGGTATCGAGATGCTAATCTCCCAAAATAGCCGAAAGGTCGGATGTTTGTATCAGGTTTATCTCCTAGCGCGCGTCTCTAACGGCGGCTATCTCGCATATTTCAGGTATGCTGTCCTGTAACCTTACATACAGTGTTATAGTTATGCATGTCAATGGCGTTTGGTGCGTGATAAGACGAGAATGGATAGTGTTTGAGCGCACTGATTGTGGCAACTAAGCGAGGCCCATTGCCCCTTTCTCATTAATGAAACTTTCCACAATTGAATCTCAAATCTGAGAAAAGCTGATCAAACTTCTGTTGACGACCAGGCAGGGAGTGTTAGAGTTCAGTGGATGGGATTAGAGGATGTTTGATTACTATGTGCCAGTTCGGCTGGCTGCATGGTTGGTAGATGTTGTGAGAGGAGGTTGGTGGTGGCTGCCCAGTTTCCCAAATTTCTCGGTTGACTTTTGGTGGCTTGAGTGGTACTGGATGCTAACCGATGCTGCATCTTCCATGTGAGAGCTATGGAGGTGCCAAGTTGGTGAAGAGCGAGATAGCTATCCTGTACAGGAGACCCCGGAATAGCTTTTTGAGTATCACATCCGGCACATCATGCCAACGACAGAGCCTTTATTATACAGGATCGCAGCTGTAAGGACAAGACCCGGAGGAGCACTGCGGGGAAGGCTTGATATTCAGTCCGTTTCGATGATGATACAGTAATGTTGCAGGTGGATAGCGCTATCTCCCTCGGTAGTATGCCTTTCAGCTTGCAGTACTTGTACGATCTGACAAAGAACAGGTACACCACGTGCTTGTGTCCCAAGGGTTTTTGGCCGTGCCCTTGTACTGTACTACTTGCACAGGTGGTGGAGGTGTTGTCCGATATCACGGCACAGATCTGCCGCTTGGATGGACGAGTCCACTACGACGAGCTCACTAGACGGAGGCAATCTACGTCACATTGGCTGACAGAAAAAGACAGAATGTGCCCGTTGAATCGTATCGGGTCGAAAGCGTACCATAATAGAAACGGCAGGGTTTGAACCTAGGAGGGGAGATTTCAGAGGAGATGCTTCGCACTTCGCAGCTATCAGATTCAGATGCATATCGTACCTTGAACGTGGGCATGCTACACCACGATACCACCGCAAAGCTGTCGACCGGCCACCGTCCTCTCGCTGGTGCAGATTGAATTCCTACCGGTACGCCGCCCGCCCGATTGACTTCCCGCGGGGGTGACGGCAGCGATGGAGATGGTGATAGTGATAGTGACGGTGACGGTGTCCGTGACGGTAAATGACCATAAAAGGTTTTCGGGCGATGGGCAGCAAAGCGTCTCCTTTCGTAGCTGGTGCTTCTGCTATGGAGTCTCCTCCCACCAGACTTTTCTCGTTCCTGGCCAATGTGATATTTGCGTCCGAACACCATCCCTGCGGATTTTCCGCACTTGTTTCATTTGCTGCCCTGCCAAGCCAAGGGCGAAAGACTATCCACCGAATCCACCCATCCACCCATCCCCTCTCCCCTCACTCGTTGTTGCTCTCTTTCCAGTCTCCTCCTTGACCTCCTCCTCCTCCTCCTCCTCCTCCTCCGTGACCTGATTACCCATCCTCGTCCAGCTCATTCTCTTTTCGAAGAGCACCTCCGCTATCCACCCATCCTCTATAGACACCGCTCCGTTGTGAGCCCATCGCTAGAACTGCCGCCGCATCACCACCTGCAGCTTGGCTGGTTCTTGTTATCTACGACTCCCACCAACAGCCGCGGGATTCCTAACCACTGCTTGAAAAGGCGCTCTCCCCTCGTCGCAAGCCTCTCGACGTTATACCGGTACGGCTGACCGAGTCAGAGTTTCCGGGGACTAGTTGAATGAGTATAGGTCGTGTTACAACTATATTTGAACATCCAAACACCCAGGTCGCTGGTCGGCATCTACAATTAATAAGAGACGAATCTCCACCAAAGGCCCAGCAGCTCCTGGACTTGCATAATTTCGCATATTGAGACAGTGTTTGCACTCCCCAGGACCGAATGCGCCCTGCTTTAATATCTCCAATCCCTAAATATATCATTGGCCAATTCCAAGTTTCTTTGTTCTCCCACCCAGATCGCTCCGCTTGAGGTTTGAGGGTTCAATCACTTCCTCAACACCACAGCCCAACACCCTCCCACACCCCGAAATCTGCCACCATGAGCGTCCTAGCACCATCACGGGCGTCAACCGCCTCATCATCGTCCTTTCAGCCAGTGTCGCGTCAAAATACAATGTCATCTCACGATGGTGGGCGCTCCGTCCGCCAATCGAAAAGATACTCCATGACAACGCTCTACATGAGCATGTCTGCGAATGAGAAAGATTTAGAAATAGAGGATGACCTTGCGAAAGGTATGGCTTTTGTTTCTGGGACAATGATCAAGGGCGGCCAACTAACGTTTCAACAGCCCAGAAGGTTCTGCGAGACCTCAAGTCTAAAATTTCTTCCCAATCCAAAAAGAACTTCGTTTTAGAAAAGGATGTCCGATATCTGGATTCTAGAATAGCCCTGTTGATTCAAAATAGGATGGCATTGGAAGAGGTATGGCCATAATTCCACTGCTTATAAAGTGCTCGTGAACTAACTCGGATGAAGCAAAACGAAGTTGCGAGCCATCTCGAAGATGCCTCCGACCTGCAAGAAGGATTCTTCCCAAATGACGAGAAAACACAAAAATACGGCAATCTCCTGTTCCTTCTACAATCTGAGCCTCGACACATCGCACATCTATGTCGATTGGTTACTATGGCTGAGATCGATTCATTACTTCAAACTGTGATGTTCACAATCTACGGAAACCAATATGAGAGCCGAGAAGAGCATTTACTGCTTACTATGTTTCAGGTAATGACCTTATCCCATGTCTTGGTTTTAAAATACTGATCATTTAGTCTGTTTTGACATACCAGTTCGACAGTACTCCGGAATACTCATCTCTGCTACGAGCCAACACACCCGTCTCTAGAATGATGACGACCTATACGCGAAGAGGACCCGGACAAAGCTATCTAAAGACTGTATTGGCCGATCGAATTAATGGGTTGATTGAGTTGAAGGATCTTGATTTAGAAATCAACCCCCTCAAGGTATACGAACGCATGATCGCGCAAATTGAAGAGGACACAGGAAGCCTGCCAGCCTCGCTACCGAGGGGAGTAACTGCTGAGCAAGCAGCAGAGAACCTACAAGTCCAGGCTATCATTGAGCCGAGGTTGACCATGTTGATGGAGATTGCGAACGGGTTTCTTACTACCATTATAGATGGTCTTGAGGAAACACCGTATGGTATTAGATGGATCTGCAAACAAATTCGGAGTCTCACAAAGCGGAAATACCCTGATGCGAATGACCAAGTCATTTGTACGCTCATCGGAGGATTCTTTTTCTTGCGTTTCATCAACCCGGCTATCGTCACCCCAAAGTCGTATATGCTGATTGATGGTACCCCTGACGAGAAGCCAAGAAGAACTTTGACTCTGATTGCCAAAATGCTCCAAAATCTTGCTAATAAACCGCAATACGCGAAAGAGCCATATATGGCAAAACTACAAGGGTTTATTCAAGGCAATAAGGAGCGGGTGAACAAATTCATGCTCGATCTTTGTGAAGTCCAAGACTTCTACGAGAGCTTGGAGATGGACAACTATGTGGCGCTTTCTAAGAAAGATTTGGAGCTTTCTATCACGCTTAATGAGGTCTATTCGACCCATTCGTTATTGGAGAAGCACACGAATGAGTTAAACAAGGATGGCAACTCACACTTGGCCATAATTCTAGGCGATCTTGGCCCAGCTCCAGCACAACTTCCTCGAAAAGAAAATAGGGCTATCAACTTACCCCTGTTCAGTAAGTGGGAAACTGATTACGACTTGACAGCTGCTCTGGATATTACCCAGGAAGAAATTTACTTCATGGAAGCCAAGTCGACATTTGTACAAATTATGCGGTCAATGCCAAGCAATAATGCTGTTGCCAGAAGGCCTTTGCGCTTGGAGCGGGTAGCCGATGCTGCTGCAACCTCCCGGAACGATGCAGTCATGGTACGTAAGGGAATTCGCGCAATGGAACTCCTCAGCCAGTTGCAGGAATTCCAAGTCATCGACAAGTCTGACAATTTCAGCCCTCTCCGTGACGAGGTGGAGCAAGAGCTTCAGCATCTGGGCTCTTTGAAGGATGGTGTTTTAGTGGAAACCGCAAAGTTAGACGAGGTGTTCAAGACCATTAGAGATCATAACAGCTATCTCGTTGGGCAACTTGAGACCTACAAGAGCTATCTACACAATGTTCGCAGTCAGAGTGAAGGCACGAGAAGGAAAGCTCAGAAACACCAAGTGCTTGGACCTTACAAGTTCACGCACCAGGAACTGGAAAAGCAGGGTGTGATCCAGAAGAGCAACGTTCCTGACAACCGAAGGGCGAACATATACTTCAATTTCACGAGTCCGCTCCCAGGTACCTTTGTTATTTCACTCCACTATAAGGGTAAGCTTAATTTTCATCCTAAATGTTCATATTATAGGCTAACGTATATACAGGACGCAACCGTGGTTTATTGGAACTTGATTTGAAACTTGATGATCTCCTAGAAATGCAAAAGGATAACCAAGAAGATCTCGATCTCGAATATGTGCAGTTCAACGTTTCCAAGGTGCTTGCACTTCTGAACAAACGATTTGCGCGGAAGAAAGGGTGGTAGGAGGATTCTCGTCGAAGCAGATGAGAGATTGTACGATTGATACGTATTTGTTGAAAACCAAACGGCGCACGAAAGGACGATTTGGAAGCGGAGTTTGTGGTACTATTGGAATTTTGGCGTTGTGCCCAAGACGAAACCCGAGCTGGGAGAAAATACCCTTTTTATCATTTGCGTTGACTTATGCTTTCACATTCAAATACACAGTCTTAATTGGGTGGGTTTTACTATTTTGCTTGGTGGCCCCGGCGGGGTTGATGCCTAGATGACGGAATAGGGGCGGCGAGTTAGCATGACTTTGATTAAAGTTTACAAATCTAGCATGGAACGGTGGATATGTAAACTTGAATGTAATATGGGAATGAATGAAGCTTTCAATTTTGATACTGTGCTCACTAAGATTTTGCATTGTGTCAATGTTTTGCATTCGAGCGTCAAGACACGTTTTACAAGAGTGTGAATGGTGGAAAGAAGAGGGCGCATTGCTCTAAAGAGCTCATCCAACTTTTACCGATTTACCTGAGCAAAGTGCAAAGTGCCAACTTTAGATTATGACCAAAGAGGCTTAACAATAGCGGTAAATCTTTCATAGTGACCAAAACCTAATCTGAATGGGTTGGGGGTGGTTTTACTATCTGAGCTTGTAACGAAACTTGTTACCGAGTGGAAAAGAAAGGAATTTTGATCCCATTTAGTCTAAAGTACAAGAAGCTCAAGGCTACAACTTTCTCTCTGTGATCACTCATCAACAGCTGGCTTACTCTCATAGACCCAAGCGTTAATAGGACTGTAATACGTGTGAGAACCACATAGAGTCCTTATTTGACATAAAACAGGTATCATATGTAGTTTACTCCGTTCTTACTGGTAATTCTTGGCATGTCATACCTTTGGCGGGATACAATTGGTGTATGTAACCTTTATGCATGCAACAAATATCCGACACAACCTGTGGTTCTGGGCTGCACGCCCGTCACATATGCTGCTCAAGTGAGCCTTTGCTTATGTTCCGCCATCCTTCCCATATCCAAGCATAGCCACAAAGGTGCAGATACTACCAAACCAAAACGTACCGCCGCAATCACATGCATAGCTTCAACCCACCAAGTCGCAGTTCTAAGACCCCAAGCAGCACACCCGACATTGTCAAGATACTGTTAGCGAAGAGATGTGGCAGAAATATACGGGTCCTTTTTCAGGGGCTTAAGCGAGTTTTGCACGGGAAACCTCCCCTCTATGAATTGGGATGCTGCAGCATATACTGTTTGTATGTTGTATCAGTCTAAAAATACATCAAGCAGGAATTTTTCCCTAGCCATACCATTATTCCTACTGTTCTTTCCACCAAACCTTGTATGTTGGGTCTGGAGGATGACTTGGCAGTACGGCTTGTTAATCTTTTGACGTCAAATGTACCTCTACGGGATCCTATTCACTATAGCAAATTGAAGATAAATAAAAATGATTTCAGTGATTATTGCGTTGACAAGATGGTATCAATCCTCTTGTTAAGTATAAAGTACAAGTATGTAAGTCCTAAGACATATCTTTTTTGAAGGAATACGCCGAGGAGTCGTGTAACCTTGTGAGCAACCATACCAGTATAACTTTATTATAACGTCTACCTTGAGTTACAGTCATGTGTATACTCTTATCTTAGTGTACCAAAAACAAATAGGCTGCTATTGAAATTCTTAGAGTGATATTAGACTAGCCAAAATAATAGCGTGCTATAGACCATTTTATGAACCGGCAACTAAAACCTCAAAATATCGATCAAAGATCTCTCAACTTAACAATTACTGTACATTAATTATTTAGATCCCATCGCTCGCCCTGTGAGTCAACAATAATACGTCTAAGAATAGATAGATTCATAGAAGATAGTACACATCATTAATCGACAATACAAGCAGTCGACGTCTATATCCAAGTCTAGAAATTCAACTCTAGTTCTTCGTTATCCGATGATACAGCATTCCGCGCTAGATGCTGATCTTTTCATCCATTTCTAACCAAGGACTTGAGCCAGGTACCCTCTGGTATCCAGGGCCAAGACCTTTCCACCTACTACCACTCCATTCGGGGGAAGAGCTAACCCTCCATTCGTGACGACATACAAAATATCTCTATCCTCCTCCATCCGGCCAAAAGCGCACCTCGTAGTACCGGCCACCGTTGCTGTGTTTGGAGAGCCTGCAACGGTGATCACATCTCCTTTTCTCGGCCCCTCGCCGACCACAAGTGCGATCTCGTCCGCGGCACCTTGTGTAATCCAGGCATTTCCAAACCGATCCAAGGTAAAGTCATCTCCAGTTGCCGCACTCGCAAGTATCTCAATAGCACCTATTTCATAACCTGAGCCGCTGGGTGTGATCGGTACTCGGCAGAATAGCCCTTGACTTGTGTTGGTGAAATATAGGAAACCATTCCTAATGTGCACCCCATTGACTCCCAGTTGAACATTGGGCGGAGCGTCAGAGGCAATCTTCAGTTCTGGAGCATCGATTAAGACCTTGTACTCTCGTTTGAAGATATCAATCTCCCAAATTAATCCCAAACCGGAATCTGTAACAACTAATAAGCCGTCCTGCTTACTCAAGAGCTCTAGACCGTTGAGAAATGTGGCTTTCGGCATGTCTAAGATCTTTGTTGGCGCATGGGGCGAAGACTCAACTCGGAGATCAATCTTGAAAATGGAGTACGAGCCAATACCTTCACTGGCAGGACTCTCAGCGGTAGAGAAGTTTCCAGCAACAAAATAGAAGACGTCGGGCGTGAACTCGACTATTCCAAGTAACGCGAGATAACCTGGAAGGCTGAATAGCTTGATGGGAGGACCTGGAACAATAGGATCAAAGATGTACATCTCTGGCTTGCTGATGAGAGTGATTACGAGCTGGCCATTTGGCCGGCTTGCAAAGTTTTCCAGCCAGGTTGGGTTTGGAAATTCTACCAGAGTAGACGGAGATATGGTGTGAGTGGTATCATTTGTGCTCCGCCTTTGCACATTGACTTGAGGAGTGTTTTGCCATGGATGAGCGAAGGCACTGGCAATGAGAGAGGTCGCATACAGTTTCGTAAACAGCATTTTGAGCTAAAGGGCTTGGGTGACGACAAAGCTAAAGAGGATAGGAGAGTGTAAACTACCAACGAGGTATGGGAACGTCCAATTTATATATTATGTTCGTCATGTAGACTGCATGATTAAGCGCAACTATGCAATTATACATAGTAATATCACCCTCCTACGGAGAATTTGATACTAGGAACAACTTGCATTAGTTGCTACAGAACTGCTCTTTACCGCCCATCACCTTCCCAATACTCTTACAGCTAGCTAACTTGAACCTGGCAAACTTGCTAGTTACATTGAAAAACACATACCGATCGACGTTTAAGTGAAAACTATTCGTTTCCTGCATTTACGCTTTCGAGACATGTCCGAGTTAGTGGAGCCCGAGTTATTCATCCACATACTTCACTTAATAATCAACGATCGACTCCACCGAGAAATATTTGACTTTAAAACATACAATCATAGATATTACCTCGTGACCAAATCGTCACCTTTCTCGGCAACTCACTCGAAAGGAATTGTGGCTCTTTCTCATCCCATTTGCTTGTTTGCTCGCAGCTTTTAGTGGAAGCGTCACAAACGTAAAAATCAGCGATTCTCAAAACCAGCGATTCTTTAAACAGACTATAGGAACTATTATGCCATTCTTAAAATGTAGTTGCATTTCCTATTAAGACTGCACCTTTTGCAAGATTGATCATGGTCGGATAGTTTAGTAAGTTAATCACAGGTGGGTCACGAACAAAAAGCTTCCACCATAACATATGGAGTTGAGCCAGCTAACAATTGCTGTCTGACCTTGATAACACAGTTTCATTGCTTGATATCCAACGGGGAACTGGTACCAAAACATAAGAATTAGCACAAATGACGATGTATAACAATCATAGAAGGTAGTTGCAAAATGTCCGTATTGGCAGTATGGACCGTCTATTAAATTACAGACTGCCTGTTCTTGTGTTGGTACATCTGTGGCTGGGAATATCTTCTTTCCTTCCATCCATATTGGGCCGGTAGCCACGCATCCGTGCCTTATGCCATCATCTGGCCTCCTATCATTTAACCCCGTCTCTACTCTACTTGTAGAAATCGAATTTCTGAGCCTAAATTTGACAAGTTAGTTAAGGTCTCAATATTGGTCAATGTGTATTAAACTTGCCTCTTGTGCACCCTTGACTTGACTGCTGTATGCATCTTCCAAATCACTCTGAATGATGTTATAACGGTTTTTCCTGACGGCCCTTAATCCAGCTTCCTGCATAATGGCTGCAATGATAGCTCCGCTCAATGGATCATTTCGAATAATCAAACTATCGAGGTCTACCTCTGGTGATAGGGACATACGGCTGGCAATGGTGGTGAAAATCAAACGTCGCTCTCGGCGATCTCGGAGATTTGGGAATTCGATTTTTCGGTCCAGACGTCCGGGACGTAAGAGTGCGGGATCTAATGTATCGGCTCGATTGGTAGCCATGATAACCTTGACATTGGAGGTCTGGTCGAAACCGTCCATTTGGTTCAAGAGCTCTAGGAGAATACGTTGCACTTCTCTGTCTGCACCTGTTTGAGCATCGAATCTCTTGGTGGCGATGGCATCAATCTCATCAATGAAAATAATGGCCGGGGAGTTCTCCCGGGCCATTCGAAATACATCCCTGACCATACGAGGACCCTCTCCTAGATATTTCTGTACAAACTCAGAACCAACCACACGGATAAAATTTGCAGTTGTGGAGTTTGCTACAGCCTTCACCAACATGGTCTTTCCGGTTCCAGGAGGTCCGTAGAGCAATACACCGCGCGGAGGATCTATACCAATTTGCTTATAAAGGTCGAAATGCGTTAGTGGTAGCTCGACAGCCTCCCGTATCTCTTGCTTCTGCATATCAAGCCCACCCACATCTGCATATGTTACGTCTGGCTTTTCATCTGCGCCAAGCATGGCGATGGAGGAATCGGCCTCGGGGGGAAGAATATCAACGAGGGCGTTCGAGTGGCGGTGGAGGGCAACGGAAGATGATGGTTTGAGCTTTTCACGATCAAGTGTTGAGAGGATTCGAACGACATAGTTGGAGCCCGTCGAAGATTGTACGATGCCGGTGCTGCAATTGTTAGTATTTACCGTGGCTCTCTCGAATCACTAGCTTACTTCTGATCGATGGCCTCCATAAACTGTCCTATGACCAGAGGCACACTTTGAATGCGCTTGATTTCTTCTTGCGCCCGTACCAACTCTCTCTTCAAGCTCCTGTAAGGCGTCAGTGTTGTATCTTAAGTCCAGTCCTGCTTGTGCTGACCTTTGCTCATCTTTAATGTATTCCTCTTGTAGATGAATGTATCTATCTCCAAATTAGCCATGTTAAGTACGGTTTCCGTTTCGTCAACCTACTCCAAATGCCGTTGAAGTTTTTTCAGAGTCGAGTATTCATCACTGCCATCTGTTCCTAGACCCTCCAAGCTATCGATGTTGGGGATGGATGATGGCATCTGTTTACGATGCGGGAGGACTTGGGTAGCCGGATTCTCTACGAGAACGTCCGCCATTTTGTGAGGTGATTTGGTGAGATGCTATAAGGTGACGGATTCAGCCTCTGCGATCGCTGTTCGTGGAGTCGTTGAGGGTGATGATTAGGTGCTAGAGAATAGAGGTTTCGAAGGCTGGCTGGCTGTATTCTGGAAGCGCGTTCAGGCAAGCAGCAGTGACAAGGCATGTGTCACGCCTAATATGTCAGGCAACCACAGCTAGTCGCATTGGGATATGCAAATCGGCTATTCTCGCCCGTTTGTCCCGTAACTGCACTCCACTCCACCCTGCAGCACCACAGCACCCTGAACCTGAATTGTTGGGCAACAACTCACCTGAACCAACAGCAGCTTTGCCGTCACTTAGCGCAATCACCCGTACCCACACTCAGCCCCACTTATCCGTCGGCCGGAGAGTCACATCATGGGGATGATCACTGTCACTCCAAAGTATGTTAGGCTTCCTCTCTCATTCATATTCACTTTCCAAGCCATCAACCACAATCCAACTACTACTACGGTACCTCCATTTCGCCTCTCTTTGACAGAGAGCGATACTTTCTTTTTGAACTCCTTTTTAGCCGTATCGCCTCGCAATGTCGTCCTCCATTAACATCCCGAACCGCCCTGGGGAGGGCAGTAATGCAGCTGCTGCCAGTTCGAGTTCGTCTTCCTACAGTTCTCCAAGAACTCCACAAAACCAGACACCATCTTCGTCTCCTTCCTCTAGTTCACAATACGGTCACTTTCGAAGACCAAGCTTACTCAGTATGTCATCCCGGTGCTTATCTCGTGTAGCTCTCATGCTCTGAGCCAGTTATTGCTCTTCACCAAAGTAGCACGGTCAAATTCCAAAAAAACCCCATTTGCCGACGACTGATCTTGTCATCATGGCTACTAATAATTAGTAGGCTCATCATTCTCTAAGCAAGAGCACACGGTCATCAACATTGGTGATCCAGATGGAGTTCCCCGCTTGGTGAGTCTTGTTCCTGATGCCGAGTGCAGTAAAAGCTCCCGCTGACACTATAGCTTCCAGATCACCTGCGTGCGTTCATCTCAGGGCTTTGATTGGAATCCTGAGATCTTTCTTCCATCATATGTTGAGAGTGATTTTGAATCACTGGAGCGAAAGCGGGACCCAGTACACGAGATCCGACTGAGTGACGAGGAAGTCAAGAAAATGCTTCCTCAATAATTTCAAGCTTATGGAGAAACGGATAGAATGCCCTTGATCCCAGGCTTGGAATATGGGATCTGCACATGCATTGGCGTCTTGAACAAATGATTTCTACGATTGGGGATGCTGGAGTAATATATGGGAATAACGGAATAGCCAAACAGGCCGTTTGATGTTTAACACGATGGCATGTTAGTTTTAAGGGGGAGTTTTGGCATGATTACAGCACATTTGTAAGGCACGGATTTGGATTGGCGTCATTCTTCGATTTCAGACTCTGCAATCGGACTGCTTATCTATGCTAGGGAGGAAAGTCGCTTGAGTAGACAGTGAGTTCTCGTGCCTTAGTTTCAAGAATTACATAAATATTTCACTACTCACTATGCTTCAATCCTGACTTGATTCTCACGCTTGTATCATCGACACATCCTGTTCCATTGCGGTTTTGATTACACTCCGGTGATGCTGAAATATGTAGCGCTTAAAGAACGAGTAAAAGGATAGCCTGCAGTTACAGTACAACTTGCCTTCGAATTCCACGTGCGTAACAACCGCCTTTCTCAAATTTTGCTCTGCTCTATTCTGCAACACATCTTATGCATCTAAGTTACTCAAAAACTCAATTGCTCTCCCGTCAATCTTCTCCACGGGTGTAATCGTCCAGTGCTTTCCACGATGATCTCCAGTGCCAACATACAGTTCGTGTGTGTTGGAATAGGTATCTAGGCATAGATCCCGATTAGGCTCACGTTCTTCTCCGGATACTAGCTTGTATGTCCCATCCCAATGTCGTCTCCCTTCTTCAGTCTTGTGTAACCAGGGAACGATTCTCCATTTTTGAGCGGTGGATCTTTCGCTGGCTTGTAGCTTTACTTCTAAATCTTGGTCTTCAAACCCAAGGGTTTTATCTGGGCCTAGAAACCATGAGCAGATTGTGTAGCTACCGTCGAGGGTAGGATGAGGTCGAAGTTGCCTATGCAAAGGTTAAATTTCTGTGTAGACCAAAGTTAAGCTTTTGAAAGCAAGACTTTTGGGTGGCTAGGAACTCTAGATAACACACCAATACTGTCCAGAATAGTCGCCTACATCGGCCATTTGTAGTTTCCCACTCGAGTCCTCTCCGTTGTCGTTCACAACATCGAGCACTATTGAGCGACCAAGGAAGTTATTGTGCAGGCGATACCATATTGTTGGGGAAAACGTCACTAGCATATTGCTTGAATAGATATATCAGAACTACGATCAACAGATGTAAGATGAAATGGAAGTTGTAGCTTGAAGGAAATATTGTAAGGCTTCCGACTGATGGTACTCGGGCGTTTGTTGGCTGCCTGCTGGTGTGACTTGGGTATCTTAACCGTAAGCATCGTTGAGCATATCGGCCCGCAGCTTGGAACTGCAATATACACTTCCTGCTGTGAAACTCCTTCAATTTCAACTGATAGAGCAGATAATAAAAACTGCAACAGTATGAGAGAAAGCCTCATGTAACTGTTATCACATGAAGCTATATTGAAGGCTGGCACAGACCCCACCATTTGACACCCCGCCATTTGATAACATCTTGGCATGTTCCTATCTATCTGCACTTAAATCAGTACTGTTTGCCCGTAGTCATGTGACTTTGCGGCGTTTAGAAGCGAAGGAAATTTCAGGGGCTTCTATTTAGCGTATCTCGGCGAGGCAAGGCCGTGGTTTCCGCGTTTAGTCTCGTTAGCAACAAAATATCCAGGAGGCGAGTCTGACCTCACTTCTACAACTAAACGCGCTATTCTTCTTGTCAATTTCCTGTCAATTCGACCATATTGCCAGTAGTCATGGAGTTCCAGGAGGCGCAAAAGTTCGTGCAGCAATCGGTTCATGAGATCACCAACACATTCCAGAAAGTGCCTGGATCTGCTATGCTCATACGGTACATCCAGTCCAGCTACCAAAACGATCCCGTTCGTTCTGCGATTGAACTTATCCTCGTTATTTTCTTTGTGCGATACTTACTTGCCTCGTCATATGCTACTCATAGTGGTAATTTTGTCACCTTGACCGAATCGGTAGGCTTGCCCCGAAGAATCCGGTGAGAGCAAGTGCTAATTAGGAGCAGGAAATTGATGACCTTGTTGAAGAATGGACGCCCGAGCCTCTTGTAGCACCACCTACCGCCTTCGAGAAGCTTGAAGCCGAGAATCTGCCTGTAATAGTTGGACCTACTGGACCAAAGACAAGACTCTCCAATGGCCGAACCGTTACAAACCTTGCTTCCTATAACTTCTACAATTTTGTCAGCAATGAGCAGGTTAAGGAGAAGGCTATCCAAACTTTACGGACCTACGGAGTAGGACCATGCGGACCCCCTCAATTTTATGGCACTCAAGATGTGCACATGAAGACTGAAGCAGATATCGCATCTTGTCTAGGCACCGAAGGGTGCATTGTTTACGCCCAAGCATTTTCTACGATTTCTAGTGTCATTCCTGCATTTTGTAAGAGAGGAGACATTATAGTAGCAGATCGAGCGGTCAACTACTCTATACGAAAAGGGTTCCAAGCTTCCAGAAGTCAAGTTAAATATTTCGAGCACAACAATATGGAGGACTTGGAGCGCGTCCTACAAAAGGTTATCAAGGACCAGGCACGGAAACCATTGACCAGACGGTTCATCGTGACGGAGGGATTGTCTGAGAACGTCGGTGATTGCGTTGACCTCCCAAAACTCATTGAGCTTAAGAAGCGATACAAGTTCCGTCTCATTCTTGACGAAACTTGGTCATTCGGAGTCCTCGGTCGAAGTGGTAGAGGCCTTACAGAAGCTCAAAATGTTGATCCTACTCAAGTAGACATGCTCATTGGATCACTGGCTGGTCCTCTGTGTGCTGGTGGTGGTTTCTGTGCTGGTACAACAGATGTGGTTGAGCACCAGCGGATTACTGCCGCGTCATATACATATTCCGCTGCTCTGCCTGCAATGCTTGCCACCACTGCTTGTGAGACGCTTAATATGCTACAGTCAAATCCAGACATCTTGGTACAGTGCCGGGAGAACATCAAGACTATGCGAGCTCAATTAGATCCTCGAAGTGATTGGGTACTCTGCACAAGCGCAGTCGATAATCCTGTCATGCTCCTTGTACTGAAGCCTGAGGTCGTTAACTCGAGGAGATTGAGTACAGAAGAGCAAGAGCGAGTGCTACAAGAATGTGTTGATGAGGTATGTCCCGATCTTCCCCAGACGAGTTGATAAGCTAATAAGTCACTAGTCACTAGCTAATGGTGTTCTCATTACCCGTCTCAAGAGCATGCCCGTATCTCCATCGAGTAATGGTAAAGATGCCGAGTGGAAATTGCAACCTGCTCTCAAAGTCTGCATCACAACCGGGCTCTCTAAGAAGGAGACCGAGAAGGCCGGTATAACCATCAGACATGCGATCACAAAAGTATTGACCAGGAAATCCAGTAGCAAGCTAGCATTGCCAACGATTGTATAAAATAGATATGTATATAAATAATCAATAGGCATTTGTAGGAGTACAAGGGTGGAATATTTGGCGATAGGCAACCATCATTAATGTGTAATAACTAGACTGAGTTTAGAGCCTTTATGAATGCCTTTTCCCACGTACTTTCTTCTTATGGTGTTCCGAATAATCTTGACATTTGATGGTCTGCATATACTTGTGGCTTTCAGCTAGGTTTACTCTTGTCGGGTTCTCCCCCGAATACATTTATAAAACTACAACATATCCATGCCTTCTTGGTGATAACTCAACCACCTGCTTAATCAGATTTTGAATTTGGGTTCCCTCCTCTCCTCTCTCTGGAAATCAAACATTGGCCCTATTCCGTCGCGAAATTGAGATTGTCTGTAAATGAAGTGACAGCAATCCTTAAAAATGTCAACTTTGTTGCTAGTTAGCTTGTACATATGTAAGTCTGCAGCAACTGAAATCCTATCGTATCATTCGGAATATGGTGTTCTCAAATGAAGTGAACAGTGGGTAAAGGGAAGTCGTGTGAAGCCTCTGGTCGGAATGCAAGCTTGGCGAAAGAGCGAGTGAATTCTCAGATGTTGTCGGACTTTGGAAGGTTAGACCCATGCATTCGTCATTGTATGCTGTGCCGCATGAGCACCTCGACCAGTTTCTGTCTCGTAGCGAGCATTGTTGTATTAGTGAGCCATGATGGACATATAGTTCACCCGTCCGTATCTCACAATTGAATACCTTGCAAGACACCACGGCAAGTCTGGCCGCCACGGCGGTTCTGAGATAGGAGTGAAATATCGGCCACCGAAAGTGTCTGTGCAGAAACGTGGAACCATGGCTGCAGCCGACATTTACTGGAGAGATGGGTATCGATGGGTTAGGGTTGAGAGATGTCAATTGCTGCCCCTTCTAGGATCATTCCGCAGGTACGAATCACAGCTCAGGAGATAGCTTCTGCTGCTCCGAATGCTTCGCAAAGGAGGCCTCCATTGCAGCCGCAAGTCCTGATCAGGAAGCTCACATCAAGTCAGCTTGGTCAAAGCTTCCGCTCTTCTGCAGTCAACTCTTGCGGTCGACATCCAAGCTCGCCAATGAGCACTCACGTTGTCAGACGAAATGTCGGATATGAAGCTTTGCACGCCAGGAACAGACCCAGGCTGTCCTGTAGCTTCTTGAGTCTGTGCCTCATGGTTAATCTGGATGGAGTTGGTGACGATGCCGTGATCCAATGATCGATGCCTCTCAAGTAACTATTGATAGAGGTAATGGAGTTGCCGCGTTCCGTTGAAGTGCATTATCCAAGAAGCAGGGACGGAGTTGTTCCTTGTTGCGCACATTGTTAAAGGGAATGCCTTTTGCGTTGCAGGGAGTGAGATTTCACACATATAAGACTAGAATGACAATAAGCACTTCAAGTTTCTCCGTATTCTCTACGTATGTTTCATCTAGCTACCGGTCCTTGTTCCTATTTCTGCTAGAAATGCCTTCAGTTATGTGGTTCTTCGGTGCCCTGCTAGTTGCTGCTGCTTCCTCTAGTGCCTCCGTCTCCCAAACTGGACAAACGATCGATGTCAATGGCATCAGTTACTTTGCGGCACCAAGCGCAGTTAGCATTATCTCTTTGACCGACAAGCAGAAAAGCGCTGCTTCGAGGGGCGAGGGTTCGGTACTTGTTCCCTTGACAGTCTTAGGAGATGCCTCAAACAAGTTCACCACATCAGTATTCAGATCACTGGTCAGCAACTACACTTCCGCTGACGACGTTTTCAATATCGGATTCTTGGAGAGCAAGTTTTCTATAGCCCCTTAGAGATATATAATATACTGATTTCCACAAACAGCTGTCTATCTTAACCATATCGGCTCTGGCTCTGCGAATGTTGAATATCCATTGGGTGCGGCCTTAACTCAATATGACACCAAGCTGTTCATGAATTCCCGGGCATACTCAGACTCGGCTGCAAGCCAAGGACAAACCGTGACGGGATGGAGGGCAGAAATCCCACCGGGGCCATACTTTCTATCCACCACAAATGGGGAGGTGTATCAAGCCTTCCGTCTGTATTCCGATGTGCAGGACGCATTTACACAAGGCATAGTGCCGAACCCGGACGGAACATACTCTCCGATTAGCGCTGCAGTTCCCGGATTCCACTACACTACCGTCGGTGTCCCGTCTAGACTTTACTATACAAAGACTTCCACCAAACCTCTTTCTGGATTTCGGATCGGAGTCAAAGACATTTTTGACATCGCTGGATTGAAAACTGGGTGTGGAAGTCGTGCTTAGTAGGTTTTACCTTTTCAAATTGGACGGTTGCAGCTTTATAGTACTTGATGTACTACAGTATCACATATAAGTGCTGACTTTGTGCCTTGAGTTATGACCTTTACCCGGAGCGTACAAAGACAGCTTCCGCTGTTCAAAGACTGATCGATGCTGGGGCTGTGATAGTCGGTAAAATGAAGACATCACAGTTTGCCAATGGCGAATCTGCAACAGCTGATTGGGTGGATCAGTTTTGCCCTTTCAATGCACGAGGTGATGGGTATCAAGATCCTGCATCTTCTAGCAGTGGTCCTGGCGCTGCATTGGGTGCATATGATTGGATGGACATTGCTCTCGGAACTGACACTGGTGGTTCAACCCGTGGTCCTGCATGGGTCAATGGGTTGTTTGGAAATAGACCTTCCTGGGGCTCAGTAAGCCTTGACAATGTTATGCCACTATCTCCTGTGATGGATACAGCTGGTTTACTAACCAGAGATCCAAGAATTTGGCATAGTGTAGCAAAAGTGCTTTACGAAGGCAAAATTACCACGGATAACTTCAAAAGCTTTCCCAAGAATATTCTAACTTACAATTTTCCTATCACTGCAGAATCCGAGGCAGACGCCGTTCTCTTGGACTTCTCATCCAGACTCGAATCTTTTTTGGATGCTAATACCAGTACTATTGATCCGGCGACTTTGTGGGCTACAAGTCCGCCAGCGGGAGTCTCCGAACCAGACTTGGATGCCTATATAGGAACTGTCTACCCAACACTTATTTCTGATAACCAATACAAGGAGTTCACTCTACCGTTCTATGCCGACTACGCAGCAGCTCATGATGGACGCAGACCGTTCATAGACCCGGTCCCTCTGGAAAGATGGGCTTATCACCAGACACTTCCGGGTAATGCTGCGGAAGAGGCGGATTCCAGAAGGAAGACATTCAGAGATTGGTGGGCCAAAGAAGTCAATCCTAGGAACAATTATACCTGCAGTGAAAGCCTGGTCTTGCTGCCAGCCTTCGCAGGTGGCCCTATCTACAGAAATGAATACTTAGAGTAAGTCTTTATTTGACTTTCACGGAATATGAAGTATAAGCTGACAGATACAGCCCACCGGGGATACCCACTGGATTTGGATTCAGTCGGATAGCGCCCTTTGCCGAAGTGCCCGACTTCGCCTTTGTTAGTAAGTTTTATTTCTGGAAGCATGTATCGGGGCTAAACACTAACATACCACTAGTCGGTCAAGTAGCATACAATTCTTCCATTAGCCTCAAAGAAGAGTTCTTACCGGTTCCAGTGGATATAGTGGCTGCGAAAGGTTGCGATGGAATGCTCTTTACGTTAGCAGAGCAGTTACTTGCAGCCGGTATCATACAGATCCCTAAAACTGGCAGCTTGACTTATTAGCAATCCTTTCATATCACTTACCGAACAATTAAGCTGTAGATGTTAGAAAATGAGGTGGCTAGGTATGTAAGACATAATGAATAAGAGATATTGAATTAAGCGAGGAACCCCTGGCTTGGCATACCTAGGTCAACACCACGTCACGTATCTACTTGAGCAAATGTAGAAACACGGTAATAGCTGCACTTGAGTCTATTGAAAGGTCGTACGTGAGCCGTTCAGCCAATGCAATGTGATCAATTATATTTCATACCGTTTCTTGTCCCAACAGCACCTAATCTCCTGTTCTCAAAGCATGCCAAGCAAAACCACTCCACTCAAAGCGATTCGAAACTCTCGTTTAACCCCTGAGCGCGCATGCCCATCAAACGTCTCTTGTTTTGCAGCACCCAAAACAAATCGCATCCCGAAACTCGAAGCAGAGTCTCCGATGCTGTCGTCCGATGTGGCCCTACTCAAGCGTCTCCGACCACCCGAATCCGCCGTCCTGACAGGTGCAAAAATGGACCCCCAGCCTGGTTGGTTTCCTCAAATCTAAAGCACCAAGGCCATTTGTACAGCGCTTGGCCCGCGTCCACATGGTGGTGGTGAAGAAACGTCTTCGTCCTAACTTGGCAGGCCGGTTCATCTTATATACTCGGTATAAAGCTATATAGCCTTGCCCTCCTCGGTGATCCTTTCCCTTCCTCCTCT